>Ga0307517_10000222_pt1 | contig 96093 bp, 116 predicted proteins | sample 23_EM_MG_FD_194515 | JGI IMG/M metagenome (GOLD analysis project Ga0307517, IMG submission 194515) | Populus trichocarpa ectomycorrhiza microbial communities from riparian zone in the Pacific Northwest, United States - 23_EM | ecosystem: Host-associated > Plants > Roots > Unclassified | place... | reverse complement strand
CCGCGCCGTAGAGTAGGATGGGGGCAATCAATGATGTCGCCAATCTGTGGCATAGGTAGGGGGGGAGGCCCGCACCGGGCGGACTGAGGCGACGAATAAGGGCGAACGCACCCTGGGCAAGGGCCAAACGACGCGAGAAGTGTGCAGCTGGGTCAAGGGCCGGAGTGAACCAGTACCCGAGCCATCGAATAGAGTTGCCGGGGTGGAACAGTTCACCTTTGATTTGGATGGGTGAGACGCACTTCGGGGAGCGTCTCTGGCTAGGGGTCCTCCAATGTATCAGTTCTGTTTTAGCTACCGAAAAGGAGACGCCCAGACGGGACGCCTTTCTTTCCAGCTTGTCGAAGAGATCCTGGAGCCGTCGGATGTTGCCGCGATAGGAGAGGGAAGCTACTGTGAGGGCGAAGTCGTCCACGTACGAGATCATCAGACCCCGAGGGATCCCGAAATGTAGTGGCGCAATGTAGAGAAGAAAGAGAAGCGGGGAGATCGGAGAGCCCTGGGGGGCTCCGACGTTGACTGGGGCTGGGGTCCCTGGTGCCCCTTGGAAAACCAGGGTGCAGCTTCGTTCACCTAAAAAGGACGAAACCCAGGAGACCAGGTATGGGGGTATCCCGCCTTCCCTCAGGATTCGGGCCAAAGTTTTGTTGTCGACGTTGTCGAACCCCGCTTTTATATCCAAAAACAGGGAGGAGACCTTGAGGCGGGGCCTCTGCAGGGTTCTGACGTCGTTGGTCAGGGTGAGGCACGCGTCGTAGGTACTAAGCCCTGGGAGCGAACCGCATTGGTTGGGGTGCAGCAACCCTTTGAGTCGGGCCGCCGCAAGTAGGCGGGCTGCTATAATCCTTTCCAGGATCTTTGAGATTGTTCGGATCAGGACGATTATCCTGAAGGAGGAGGGTGATTCATAGGAGGGCTTCCCTGGCTTGTCTAGCACTACCCCGTTCGAGCTCTTCAGCGACGCGGGGTGGTAACCCAGGAGGACCAAGGGGGAAAGTATCTGGAGGAGGATTGAGGGGTTGACTTTGTTGACCTGTTTCCAGACCGAGTAGGGTATCCCGTCCGGGCCCGGGGCCGAGGTCGGGGAGCACTTGGAGAGGGCCGTAGCAATCTCTTCCGTTGTCAAGGGGGTCGCCGACCTGTCCGGCCTGAGCCTGGGTGGCGGGGAGAAGGGTTCCTTCGGTGGAAAGAAGTGGTCCAAAAGGACGTTGTTCATCTGTGTCGGGGTTCCTGCCCCTGGGAGGGAGGGGAAACGTGGTTGGGCACGCCCATAGGCGAACCTCTTAGCCGTCCACAGGCTCTGAGGGGTGGCGGCCAGTAGAAAGGAGGACCAGTGTTTGTTTTTAGCGGCCTTGATCGCCTTGAAATACCCCGCCTTGGAGGTGCCGGCAACTTCTCGCATGTGTGGGGTGTCGTGCTTCCTGGCTGCTCTGGCGGCCTTATGATACTCACGACGGAGGACAGACAGGTGGGGGGTCCACCAAGGTTTGGAGTGGTGGGAGGGCCTGGATACCGTTGTGTGCCCTTTCAGGAGAGCTACCAAACGGTCTAGCGAACCTGACATCCATTCGTCCAGTTGTTGGGGGGTGGGGCAAGGTGGCGCGGCCGGGACCTTAAAACCCTTAATGATCGGGTCGAGGGTCTCCCAGTCCGTGTCTGCCCAACGGGGGCGCGGGGGTTTCTGGTTTGAGGATGGCGCGGTGAGAGTGATTGTAATTGGCACGTGGTCGGAACCTGTCGAGGGGAGGGAGGCTTCCCAGCTCTTAACGAGGGGAAGAAGGAGGGGGTTTGCGAAGGCTAGGTCTATGACCGAGGGGCGAGCGTTCCCTACCAGGGGAAACCTTGTGTACTCACCTGGGGGGTTAAGGAGGGCGAAGCCGGATTCTGCCGCTTTCTCGAAGTAAGGAGTGGAGGAGGAGATTTCCCTGTGAGAGAAGTGCCGAAGAGGGTCCGCGAGAGGATTGTGGATGTTGAGGTCCCCTAAAACTAGGAGGGGAGACCCAAGGTTGGGGAAGAGAGTTTCTGGGGAGACGGAGTGGACCCTGTGGTCCACGGTGTTGGTAGAGTAGGCATTAATTATCCGGAATGAGTGGAAGGCGGTGCCAAAAAGAGGCTCATCGGAGGAGATGTCGAGAGAAAGTCCTATCTCTTGGTCGGAACCAAGCGCCTTATATAGGCATCTTCTCACAACCCTATCCCTGGTGACTCATCACCTCGCGCTACGTAATCCTTTATGACTCGTAGTGAGTCATAGCGCGAAACCCATCGATGACTCATGTAAGGCGCTTGGTTCCGACCAAGAGATAGGATCTTCACACAACCATCTAAGTAATACAACACTTGGATACTGGAGCACGGGCCATGCCCTTTGACAGTGACCTTCCCGTGGTGCAAGATATACAAACCTATTACTCTACTTCTTACGCAAACCTCTACAGCTCGAGCGCGAGCACCTAGTCCTCTAGCGATTGGACTTTGTACCTTCTGGTCTTATAGCGATAAGACTTCCTCCAACGAGACTATGAAGATAGTCAACGATCACGATATCCACTACGATTAGTCGTTCCCCGTTTAACGAAACACCGTCGCGAATGTGTTTGTTACAGTAAAATGTTCTTCCACTCTGGTGACGGTACTGACTGCATCCAACAATTCCCCATCGTCGATATACTCTTGTAATGAGAGTCGTCATAACGTATCTTCAGGGATTTGGTCCTTAATCATCTTTCTCCCGACCATCCCGGTGACCATTGCATGAATATTGAGAGTTTCCATTTCAAGTAAGAACTTAGCGATATCACTGTGATATTTGACAAAGCCCTTTTGTGTAAGGGATTTTTCGGCCCCGTCGGTAGGGCCGAATCGGCGCACTGCCTGTTGTGCCAAGACATGCCAATGCTCATATCCTGCTTGTCTGGTGTCACCTAATTCTCCAGTCATCTGTCGCTGGTAGGTTATCGCAAATGGTGCGACCCCTTTCCCTTCCGTTCGGCTTATGGCGTATCGGATTCGCGGTCCCTCGTCCTGCCACTGCCAACTGTTTCAACCAAAATAATCCGTACATGTCAATAGCCACATGCGGATATCCTGGTGTTTCTCATTTCTGAACAGGGCAGGGGGTTCCACTGGGACTCTTGTTCGTTGTCCACAGACATTGGCCATGACTCGAGAGAACAGGTTAAACAGTTCGTCGTTCTCGGCGTCATTGTCGTCCTCTGGCTGGGGTGCAGGTCTCTCGTCTTGTCTTCCTTTCCTGCACTCATCTAGCGTCCGTCCAGATCCTTCTCCTTCATCATCCGGGTCTCCTCCTCCTGCTGGAGCCCCTGCCGCTCCGTGTTGTGGTGGTGGTAGTATTCCTCCACCCGCCCCTGAAGCCTCTGGTGACGGATGTGACACCTTCCCCTGTGCCTTCACCTGCCCCATTAACTGCTCCACCAGAGCCTTGGGCACCGAGATCTCACCAACTTGGGCTTCTCAAGACTCCTGCTGGCATCGCAGGTCATCACTCACAAGATTAATGCTTATCTCATAATTCTCGAGTTTCCGTTTATGTTGCTCGTTTATCCGAACCATTTGCCGGTCCAGGAGTAGGTCCCATTGCATGGACTGTTCGTCAGTCCCATGCACGGCTTTGTCGAGTTGGGAGGTGACAGCCTCATGTCTCGCCTGTCTCTCCTCTGTCTCCCCCACTCGTTCCGTGCTGTGGGTGGCAAAGCTTTCATTCACCTTTTGAGACTCCAAGTCCAAAAGTTGTACTTGGTCATCTATTCGGGCGTGCTCTTGGCCAAGTATCTGAACCCCTGATTTTAACTGTGTTTTGACATTTATCAGTTCTTGGGCCATTAACAATATGTCGGTCGGTAGGGAACTAAATGCAAGATGTTGGCTTTCTTGACTTACAGTGAGATTTTGGTCAAATCGGCCTAGGATTTGGTCTAGTCTTCGAATTTGAATGGCCATGAGGGATTCGCTGGTACGTTCAGGCGTTCAGCGACTGTCTCTTCGACGCTCTCCATACTTCTGTAGTCAGCCCGTGGCAGCCCGCGGGGAATGGAGTGTCCGGTCAGGTGAATACGTCCGAGCCAGGTGCCAGACGGTTGTTTCCACACTAGGGGCTGAGGTTTTGGACAGTTCGTCCCCTGCATCCCCTTCCCCCAGCTGTTCTGCTTCCTCCCATTCCATGGCCTCAGGAGCTTTGGGGTCAGAAGCCATTTCTTCGACTTCTTAATAGGAAACGGATCTTTTTATTCCTCCCCACCTGTCCGGTATCTCAAAACTCTGACTTGAGCACTGGTTACTGTCTGGGTACTCAGTGTACCAGATGGAGTTTGTTTTCTCCGAGGGTGTATGATAGGTGAAGGCTTCACCGTATTGGTATCGGTATAGTGCGCTGATATCTTTGAGTGTAACAGTGTTATCTGGGTTTATCCAGCAGAAATAAGATTCATAGTAGGGCTCTTGGGTCTCTGGTTCAGGAATATCGGTAGGGTTGAGGACTTGGTCTATTGAGGCAATGGTAAATGGTCTTGGTTCGAAAGGGTTTGAGCGTTTGGGAGTATGAGAGTTTCTGCCAAACATTCGTCTCTGTAACGATGAGAAGTATCAATACACGGTTAGGTGGTAGCTTCAGCATAAGGTATTCCGACAACTAGGACCTGAGTCGTTATTATATCAGAGGACTCGTTAAGAAGACACGAGTAATGTAGGCTAGACATAAGGGTTACTTCGGTATAGATAGTCAAAGTATTGGTAAAAATAAAGTAGAAACTTGTTATATTAATAAAATATCTTCTCCGTGCTTGTTTTCTTAATAGCAGCGAAGATGCCTCGAGATTTGTCTTCCGCGTCTGAGCATTTGCGGTATACATGTAATCTGTGTACTAAGTATCTTGCCCACAACTCTGGGAACTTCAGCTCAGTGCGAACAGTCGTAGACCCTGAAAACTCTCTACCACAGTATTTCGCTCCTACGGCCAACTTATCAGTCTGCGCTTCTGTTATTCCTGATGGTGTTGCGACCAAGTCAGGTGTCAGCTCATCTATTTATCCGTTGACAACTATGGTTATGAATTATCTTGCCATCGTGGTCACCGAGGGTAGTATAACTCGCTGGACGGAAGATGGCCAGTCTTCGTTGGCTGGTTCCGTCAAGAATTCAACATGCGACCGCATATCGTATTCTGCTCTTCCAGCATTACATGACTTGTCATCGGGATCGTACCAATCGGTTTGTTCCCTCACACCCCATCCTTTACCATCATGTCCTCTGTGGATGCACCCGATCCACTTACGGGCATAGTTGCCTCCTTCATACTCTACCCATCTTTGTAGGTACAAGGGGACTAACCATCGTGCGATACGTCCCGTTACCTTTGCCCCACTCACCCGACTGTCTGTCTTCAAGTGTCTGTACCCTTATGTGCCCTCTTCTGGGTCACCTGCCTCTACCTGGATATGGTGCCCGAAGGCCTCCCCTCAATATATCCAGCGAACTGGATCCTCTCGGACCGATTGCCGCGACGTATATGTTGTTATAAGATCTGTTCCAATGCAGGTGGTCTTTGGTGTTGGGACGCAAGTACCGACGTGCCCAGTGATGATGTGCCATCCTCGCGCCTGGGCTAGAGGGGTGTGTTATCTTTATTCTTTGAAGTTCGTGCCCATCCGGCTAGGGTAACTTGGTCCAAGAAAACCTTACGGGGAGTCCGTGCGTCTAACACATGCTCCCCTCTTCGAAGTCTTGGTCCCGAATACTCTACGTCCATTAGACAATCTAGCTTCTGTCTCGAGGCCTTCTCTGTTGGGGTAAAAACCACTGGTATTCCCCTACTCACAGATGGAAAACATATCTATGTTACTCGACATCGCTCGGGCCCGGCATCTCCAGGTTTTCTCCAAGAAACCTTTCCACCTCTTCCTGCGTATTCGTCATACCCTCCACTGGTTTCCAAGTATTCTCATCCCCGGCGCAGCCTTTCCACTTTACACAATCCCAAAGCTCTTTCAGCTGTTGATTCCTTCCTCGAACCTTTCGCGTGTACGAAACGATCTCCCTTTTGAGGATCCTTTCAACCTCCCAGACTAGGTCTCCCACGACGTCTTCGGGATCCTGTCGTGCTTGTTCGCAATTTGGTCAGTTCCAGGCTCCATAGGGATCCAAGAGGGAAACATGAAATACAGGATGAATCTTCTACACTGGCGATATTTCCAACTTGTAGGCCCAACTGCCTTTCATGTCTCAGACTTGGAAAGGGCCATACAGTTTCGGGCACAACTTCTTCAATGGCCATTTGGTACGTATATTCGTTGCATTCAACATTACCAAGTCGCCAGCCTCGATGTCGGGTTGTTCCGTTGTTTGCTGGTCGGAATAATTCTTCCTTGATTCTCATGTATTTTCTAGGGTTTGTCTCCATTGTCGATGTATGTCCTGCATCCAGGGAGAATAGATTGTCGCCCCGGGGTTATGAGCTTCTCTCTCTTTCATCCACACCGTCTGTGGGTGAAAGCCCTAGTTGGCAAAGAATGGGGTCATCTTGTGTGCGTTGGTTGCTGAGTTATTATAGGCCTGTACGGCTAACAACAATAGTTGGCACTAATTGTGCTGATGGTGGTTGACAAGTGGCGGCAAGTAACTTTCAATCACTTTGTTGGTTCTTTCCGTTTTTCCCTCAGTGTGAGGGTGGTCCACCGTTGACATGTGTTGTTTGACTCCTAGCATTTTGCACAATGATTCGCATCCATGTCCCATATATTTTCTGTTAGCACTCCATGAACTTTCCAAACTTCCCAAAGGAAGGTATCCGCAAGATCTTTTACTGTCGCATTCTCACAGACGTCGATAACATATGCCATCATTGTGAACGATCTACCACTACGATTATCTGGGTCTTACCTTGAGATTCCACTGGTTGCAGGATAAAGACTGTCAAAATGGAGCACTAGGTGGCATAAGAGACCTCCAAAGGTTGGAGCAGTCTATATTTTGACTCCCACGGGGATTTACTGTGTTGAGACTCGTCGCATGATAGTACGTAGTCTCTGATCTACTCGGGGAGCCCTTTCCCCTAAAAATGCCAGCTTACTATTTTGACTTTTTCTTTCTTGTCCCAAGTGTCCCACTACCAAGGATTGAGACAGCCTTGGGCTATCTCTATATGTAGGGATTCGTCTACGGGGATGTATAATCGATTTTTGTAATATAGTTACCAGTCCTTTTCTATGCACGAGTTCGTCATTTTCTGTCCGCTTTCTCTTATCCTGCCCAGTTCACGGGCTCGTCCCTGACAATTTTCATCCTTCTTCCGACCCACTCTGATCGTGTCCCGAAATGAATCATTCATTCTTCGCGTCAGGGCTGCCATGACATGAGCCCTTGACAACATTTCTCTTTCCTTGATTAACCAAGGGTGATAGCCAATATGAGCGGCGCTAAAGAATTCATTTTCGCTTGTATCTGACTGAACGAGATATATTTTGATTCATTCTTCTCTAGCCGTGATGGATCGCTTGGGGTTTAGGTCGCAAGACCCAAAACCCACTTTTCCCCTTTCAGTTGTTACTAGATTATCTCTTTTCATGCTGTCTGCATCGGCAATTCTGTCTACTATGAGTTGTGCTATCCGATCCGCTGTCTTAAACTAGCACTTCACTGGACCATGATTTCGTACTATTACCTTGACTTCTCTGGTGTAATCCGCATCTATTACACCACTGCCCACTGCTATTCCCATCTTACTAGGCATACCACTTCTTGCGGCTAGCCTTCCATAGGTTCCTTCCGGCAATCCCATTGCAATACCCGTTTCCACCATTGCTTTGCCTTTTGCTGGGACTAGTCTGTCTGTTAGGGCATAGAAGTCATGACCGGCCACTCATTGTAATCCTTTTGTCGGAACGCTAGCTTTGTCCAAAAGTTTCATTATCCTCAGGCTTGTTGATTCCTGTTTTTCAGGGGTAAGGCCCATCTTGCCGCTTCTTTTTTGATAAATCACTGAAATTTGAAAGTGTTCTGTCTTCAAAATTGACTGTTCAGTGTGACGAGATCGCTCCTCAGGACGGTAATCTGGCCGTCTGCTTAGTGCATGGGGCTTTCTGCCTCTGGTTCCCGGTCCGTACACTATTTTGAAGTTGTAATTAGTCAACTCCTGCACCCATCGAATTTGACGCTGGTTCTATATCTTTTTGGTCAAAAAGGATTGCAGGTTTTGGTGGACTGTGTATACCGTCACTGGCTGTTCATCACCCGTAAGGTATCCCGTCCATTCTCTAAACGCTTCCATTATTGCGAGTAATTCATTATGGTGTATCTCGTAACTTCTTTCAGCGGTGTTTAACTTCCGAGAATCGAAAGCCACCAGGTGGAGTTCTCTTCCTAGGTATTGAGACAATAGGCATTCCAGTGCATATTGGCTGGCGTCTATCTCCACTACAGTCTTCCTCCGAGTCCCTGGGTAAAAATGCAATAAAATTAGTGCAGTCATCAAGTTTTTTTTCAATTCCTCAAACGCCTCCTCCTGTTCTCTTCCCCAGTGAAACTCTTTTGGGTTCACTTTTAACGTAGCGGTTATTGGCTTGCAACCCTTCGGGAAGTCTTTCATGAATTGTCGATAGATGTTTGCGAACCCCATGAAGATTTTCACTTGTTTAACCGATCTCGTGTGGTCACAATTCTGCAGGCTTTTCACTTTCCTATCACTCATGGTGACGCCGCTTGTGTTGAAAATGTATCTCAGGAATGCGAACTCATCCTGGTGGCACAACGACTGCTTCAATGAGACGGCCAAGTCGTGTTGTTCAAGCCGGTCAAGGACCCGTTGGACTAGTTTGATGTCGTCGGCCATATTTTCGTAGTCAATTAGGATATCATCTAGGTATTCGACTACTCGGTGGTCCAAGAATTCCCTTCGGACTTTGTTCATCATTGTCTGAAAAGTTGCAGGAGTGTTTATGAGACAGAATAGCATAACCTTATATTCGTACTGTCCGTATCTTGTACGAAAGGCTGTCTTCTGTTCCTCACCTTTTCTCATTCAAATAAGCTGCTACCCATATTTTAGTTTAAGCTTTGTAAACAATTTTGCTCTGGCAACACGGTCTCAGAGTTCATCCATGAGCGGTCGGGGATCTTTATTCAGGATCTTCAGCTTTTTAGGGGTTCTATTGTCTACGCATGGTCGTTAGTTTCCGTCGGGTTTTGGAACGAAGTGCATTGGGGCTCCATAGGGGGATTTGCTATCCCCTATCTTGCCGTGTGCCAGCATTTTCTTAATGTCTTTGTCCAGCTCATTCAGCACGTGTGCTGACATTGGGCAAATTGGGCCCCACTGGGGTTCTATCCTTTCTTTAAGATTGATGGCGTGATCGAAGGTCCTTCGAGGTTCCAACATCTCCACTTTTGTTGCTTCAAAAGGTTCCTTATACTGCCTGTATGGTTTTGGCAGGGTCTCTAACTGTACTTCCCCTTCCTTTGCTCTTACTATGCTTCCCACATTTTGTGCTTCTTCCTCATAAGCCACAGTCTTGTCCCACTCAAATAAATCTGCCACTACCTCATCTTCTATATGAGCATGGCAGTTTGCTTCTTGAAAGACACATTTCATTGGGTCTGCGATATTCTTAAAGGGGGTGTTGGTCATGCCACCATGGAAAAGGTATGATTAAATCATATTTTCCTGGTTTGGCAAATTCCCAGAATATCATGCTCCAGTGACCATTGGCACTGATTTCCAATAGAATAGGATGGGTATAGAATGTTCCTCCGGTAGGCACAGTTTCCCCGTCAAAGGTCGTGATTTTTGACACTGAATCCCTAGCTTTGGTCGGGATATCTAGCCGTCATGCTGTATCCTCGTTCATGAGAAAGATGATTGAACCAGTATCTAGAAGGACGTTTATCCCGTGTTTTCGCCATGTATTTCGATAAATGCGATACCTTCTGGGCAGGGGTAATCCTTAGGTTTCTTAACGGGACTTGAGCTTTCGCTTGGATCCTGATAGCATATTTGCATCTTGGTGGCTTGATGTAACATGGGGGTTTGTTACCACACCAGCGCAGTTTCGGCTCTTGCAGCCTTCTCGGACAATGCATTACAGTAAGCGTCAAATTTTTGATTATCAGGCAGCCCACCACCAGCGGTCTTCACCGCCTGCTGAGTAGTTCCTATATTGCTAGAGTGGTGGTTCACCCGATTACTCTCGAGTTGGCGACTTGGATACACCCTCCTTTATTGTTGACTTATCCCCCCTATGAGGCTGTCCCCTGTGAGGAATCCACTCTACCTTAACCTTCTGTTGTGGCTCTAGTCCACTGAAGTGGCCTACGCCAACACCATTCATCAAAACATGTACCTTGTGTAGCATGGAGGCGCCCCTGCCTTCAATTTGCCCCGCTGTTGTACATTGAGAGAAAGTCAGTATTCCCTGGATTTCAACCCTGCTTCGCGTGTCCTGCAATTAAAGCCTTGTTCTGAAATATGGTTGTCTTCTATTTCTGTGTCCTTCCGGCAAACCCCTCCTTTGCTTGTGACTTTTTTAAGGTTCCGGTGGTCAGCAGGGACTACCCATTTTTCGCTAAAATGGAAACCCGTATCCTTTGTTGGTTTGTTTAGCTTTCCGGGGGGATGCCATGACTGAATACGGTGCAGCTTTTTCGATGCGGGGAAGCAACCTCACTACCCAATAACAGTCATTGTTAGTACCTGGATGATGTTTTTACAAAGTCTCGTCATCCTAATAGGCCCATGCTGGGGGCCTTTGCGCCGCTGGTTTTGAGCTTGCTCTCTGGCCATCTACGCCCCTGGCTATGTTAGGTGCAGGGAGTCCCCGTAAGGATTTACAGGGCAAGGTTACCCTCCCTGGACACGCACGAACTTCGAAGGAAAAAGATAACCCCCCCCTCCATCCCTGGCGTTGGGACAGCGCGTCAAAACAGGCCGCCTGGGTAGGTGGGTCCCAACACCCAAGACCACTATCAACAGAACACATCTTATAACACCATATACGTCGCGGCCGTCCGTCCAACCAGATCCTGTTCGCGGGATATATGTGTGGAGACCTCCAGGCACCTTATGCAGGTAGAGGCAGGTGAATCGGACGACGGCGCATAAGGTTACAGACACTTGGAAACAGACAGTAGGGAGAGTGGGTGGAAGGTAACGGGACGTTTTGCACGAAAGTTACTCCCCTCATACCTACGAAGACGGGTAGAGTATGCAGGAGGTAACAATGGCCAGGAAGTGGATCGGGTGCATCCACAGAGGACAGATTGGTACAGGATGGAGTCCGAGAGAGAAAACCTATTGGTTGGTTCCCGAGGACAAGTAGTGTAAGGCCGGAAGACCAGAATGCAACATGCAGTCGCATGGTCAATTCTCGACGGAGCCAACGAAAGAAGAGTGGCCATCTTCTGTCCAGCGAGTTAGACTACCCTTGGCGAGCACGAGGGCAAGATAATTCGTAACCATTGTTGTCAACGGATGAACGCATGAGCTGACACCGGATGTGGTCTCCACACTATCAGGAATAACAGAAGAGCAGACGGACAAGTTGGCCATGGGGGCAAACGGTGAGGTAGAGAGTTTTCAGGGTCTACGAGTGTTCGCACTAAGGTGAAATTCGCAGAGTTGTGAACAAGGTACTTAGTTAGTATAGAGTTAGCATGTATACCGCGATTGCTCAGACACAGAATATAAATATCCAAGCATCTTCGCTGCAATTAGACACAACAAGGACGGAGAAGAGATCTTATCAATATAATAAGTGTTTATCTTATCGTTAGCAATAGTTCGACTATCTACCCCGAAGTATATTATTATACCTAACCTACATGATTCACGTCTGCTTCGCGATTTCTCCAATATAAAGCAATTGATGTCCTCGCTGTCGGAATACCTCTCGCCGACGCTACCACATCAGCAAAAATTATTATATGCGTCCTGAGAGTCCCTTGCATCAGACGCTCAGGACGCTAAGAACCTTAACCGTTACTCTGGACGCGACGTCGGCCTGAGGTCACGTCCGGACGCCATTCCCCATCTACCCCTGCTTCCTCAAAGTCCCGACGACGTCCACCACCAAGCGCATGCGTCCAGATGCCCTCACACCATTAGCTCTCCCGCATCCCGACGATCCCCTTCCTGTGCCTCCCTCGTCATGGTGGAATCCAACTACACTCTAGCATCCGGTAGACTATCCGGATGCTTAGTCTTCCGGATGCACCACAGCCATATTTGAACCCCCTCTGCATCAATTGCCATGTCTGGCTATAGGCTCCCAATGCCTTCCAAATAGCTCACAAGTTAGTCGCAAGGGCATCGTGATGGCTCACTTGCATACTCTCGACGGCGTCGTGATACCACACATATTTCTGACTCCATCTTGACGACGTCGTGATAGCTCACATGCATACTCTCGACGGCGTCATGATAGCACACATATTCCAGACGCCGTCTCGATCGCTCCACTATTTATTTGTATTACTGAGTGCCATTCACAAAAGCTTCGAGGCGCTTGGGCCCCTTGTATCGTGACTTTCAACCTCATCCGCATCTTGATATTCTATTATTACTAGTCTACTGCCGTGACCATGGCGTCCAAGACACCCTGGCCACAGCGATTCTATGTTTCTGAGCTCTCGCTCAGATCTCGCTCAGAAATACACCCCAAATTGTCCTCACTGGTCCACAGATCAGCCAACCGAAATCTAATAGTTTACATTTCCTGCAAATCAAATTCCATAAACTCAATGGTTCACACATCGCCAAGTCTACAAAAAACCATTGTCTCCCACACCTGCGTCACTTTCCTGCGAGTCGTCCAGGCTGAACGATAGCCGACTGGCGAAATCCAGGGTCGCTGGCACCTCTTGCACTAGTCTCAGCGTCAGCTCCTGTGAGTTACCTAGGCTCACCGGATCAGAATCTAGCATCTGAAGCACCTGGTCGAACGATGCCTGGTTGTAGTCAAACGACAGTTCGCTTCCCGGAGATGCATCTTGACTCTGCCCGTAGTGCTCTAAACCCCCGGCGTGATTGTTGAGCGGTGTCTGTTCCCGCACAGTAGCTCGTCTTGGATTCCGACTGGATAGCTGACGCCTGGATAGCTGACGCCCCAGTTCGGCATGAACTGAGTCATGATTGTCCACAAAGCCTTCACAACTTTCCTGCATCATACGATGATTTTGCTGGATCCTGTCTGTGATCGTCTCACGCAGATTCCTGAGCATGACTTGCTGCGTTGGCTGTGGTACTGCCCGCCAGGTGTTCTTCTGCCGGAAGAAAAGGTCTCGCAAGATTGGTTAGTCCTCAGAACAAAAACCAAGGACGGGGGGGGGGACATTGAGGGTCTCCTACCTCCAACTGGGTCAGGCTTGAAGTCCGGAGGATCCTGATACACCCCAAGTCGATATGCGTGTAGTTCATGGCACAGGATTGCACAAGTGAGACACACCATCGTACCACTGACACGATTGATGAATTCCGGGTCTAGCATCCCAAGCTTTCTCTTGCCATTGAAATACTTACCATAGATGGCGTCGGCAATCTGAGGCGCGAGGAACCGGAATGATATAGGCTACATCCAGGTCATAGTCAGTCATGATTGGAAGTCCTGGTCGGCCGATGGCCGAGGGGCTGATACACACCTGATACCCATTTGAGGGGCACATGAACCTGTCATCCTCGTGAAGGTATTCGACTCTACGAGCGATGGCAGTGGGGTCACCCAGTAGTCCGTATAATTCCCGTATATGATTTTTTATATAATGGAAGAACTGCGCCCTGCATGCCAGAGTGTTTTTGACGTATGTTTCGTAGTTAATGCAGCACCCTTTATGGTTGTGACCTCTGACTTACAATATCTATACTCTTCGACGACGGTTCAATATTTCCGGCATCGGCAATCTCATCTTCCGCGCGACTCCAAACACTATGAACCTCAGACGTCAAAGCAAGCGGGTTCGGGAGTGGGTTAACATAAAGGGTGTACTGAAGCATCAGATCCTTTGCTACGCCTAGTATTTCCCCCTCCACGCCTGTCACCGTGTTTCGCCACGAATTAATTCCATGCCGGACAGACACAGTTCCTCTTGTACACGGTTCGCCTGGTGGACTCGAGCTCCTGATACCAGACGGTGTTGTGCTAGGGACACCAAGTGGGGACCAATACAGTGCAACGCTTGAGGATGGGAATGTTGCCGGGGACAAGGGCCTACCGGGAGTTATGGTCACACGGGCCGCGGGCGTATGTGTGACAATTGGTGCCTTCTGTGAACCAGAGTTGGTCGAAATTCGCACAGTCCTTGGGTGATTGTTTCCGTATGTCTCCACCAATCATGGCCCACGACGACCTCTAGGTGTTGTCTCATCCGGACCACCAAGGTTCGCTCCTTCGGGCTCGGTGTCTGGTTCAGGTTCGTCGCCCAGATGTGACATCTGATACTCATTGCTGCTATTGTCGCTGTGGCGGACGGGTTCCATATGCCCTTCTCCGTCAGCCTCCATCTCAGGTTCAGTATATGCTGTGGTCTGAATTGTGCTACTCCGGAGGCGCTTGGCCGGTCGAGCTAGAAGCCCTCTCCCGATTGGTTGTGGGGAAGAATTACAAGCCGACAATTCAGCACTATTGAAGCTGCCGGATTCGGACTGTTGTGTTACCGATCAGGACAGCCTATCTGCTGGTATGACGTCGCATGTACGCCCGTTCATATTGCCCCCTCGTGATGATTGCTGATTTGATCTCATGGAGTCGGATATGACGTCGCGCATTCGCTGGCTCAGATTGCCCACTCGTGGAGTTTCCTCACTCGACCCCATGGAGTGGGCTATGATGTTGCGCCTGCGCCCGTTAAGATTGCCTACCCGGGGTGCTGGCTCACCGCTGGAATTCGGATGCACGTGGGATACAGGACCGGCAGTGAATGTTGGTAAAGATTGGAGTCAATCTGATGATTGGATGTGTCGAGTTTGGTGGAAGGGCGGAGTGAGTAGTTTCATTTTGTCGAAGAGGACGTGTTAGGTCTTATACATGTACACTAGGATTTAGGGGTGTGTTAGGCTCACCTACTATCACTCGGTATGCAAGGGAGGGATGTGCCTACACAAAGGGGTTTCAACTTTCAATACCATATCCGCGGTTCAGGAATTAGGACTCAGAGGTCTATTGTGAAAAATAATAGACGAAATAAAGGTGTCGCTAATGTGGCCGGACATGCAAAATCTAGCTGCAAGCAGTATCGGTTAGCGACGAGGGTTGTTCGCGAGACAATCACCATGCCACAAGACTATTAGGATCTAGTATCATCTCCCAGAGTCGAATCACCACTACCAACCGAAACTGTATTCAAGGAATACAGTACTGCCTTGTGAATAATCTGACGCAGGCGGTTGCCGCCAGACCGGATATCACAATGCACAGACTATCACTCGGTATGACAGTGAAAGAATTGACCACGATCTGTATTGGAATGATTGCCATCGTGGCCGCGCCAGCGACGCAGACAATCGCAACATTGGTAGGGCACATCATACTGTCGTCAGGAGAGTTAGACGGGACGTCCGATGCAGGAGATTTCCCTACAAAATAGGCGTTTGAGATTGTGAACCCTCAAGTTGGGCTTTGGAGCTGAAATTCAAGACCGCCATAGGACCCCACACACAGGGGTCGGGCGTCAGAAAAAAAGGCAAACGCACGGTGGCGTCAATGTTGCTGGGCGAAATCTAGCTACAAGCAGCATGGGCTGACAACGAGGTTGCCCGGGAAACACACTACGCCAAAAGAGGATGATCAGGAGTATCTACTCACATCTCCGAACGGCAAATCTGCTCCACTTAGCTCCTTGAAAACTTATTGAGAGGAATACAACCTTGTTGTTCACGCCGGACCAGACATAACTATGCAGAGACTATCACTCGGTATGAGTGTGAAAGAATTGCCCACGATCTGTATTGGAATGATTGCCATCATGGCGGCGCCCGCTACACGGACAATCGTAACATTCATAGGACACATCTTACTGTCGTCGGGAGAACTAGAAGGAACGCAGAGTCCGAAAGTTGAGATTTTCCGTACGAAATAGGGCTTTGGGATCGTGAAGGTTCCAGTTGGGCTTTGGAGCTAAACTCCAGAGGACCCCAGACGCAGGTGTCGGGCGTCAGAAAAAATAAGGGAAATGATGGTGGCGCAAATATCGCTGGCTGGGCGAAAGTTAGCTGCAATCAGCATTGATTGACGACGAGGTTGCAAGGAAAACACGCACCACGCTCAAAGAGGATTAGGATTATCTCCTCCCATCTCCGAACAGCGAATCAGCACCACTCAGCACCCTGAAATCTGTATGCAAGGAATACAACCTTATGAATAATCTGACGCAGGCGGATAAGGTCTACTAACGCGATGTGCACAAATCCAGTAACTGGCAACGAGATTCTAAAAGTAGCGGATACCAGACGCCAAAGTAAGGGGGTACAAGGAATTGATGACTATTATACAGGGGATAGGAACACAAAAATGTCAAGAATATGAGACGTCTAGGAAGTGTGTAGCTGACACGAAAAGGTAAGAGAATACGGGACGTCTTGGAAGCGTATAGATGTAATCTGGAATTTTTGGGGTGGGGTGAAAAAAATAATCGGGAAGTGGCAAGAAAGTTCAAGTTCATGTTCTGTGACGTCCTCGACGGCCTCTCCCACGTTGGGGGGCAGTGTGCGTCGTGGGTTCAGGTTTGTTGTGTGGTTCGGGGCTGGGCGGGTGGGCCGGATTCGTCGCATTTGGGGGGCGGGTATCCCGAGATCCCCCTGCTGCAATTTGCTGGGGTGGGTGGGGGTTTCTGGTATCATGAGGAGCGCTCGGCGTCGGCACAGGAGAAGTGGTGGCTGAGTGAGAAGGGGTCGGAGGAGGGGGGGTAGACTCTGCTCGAGTAAACGTCTCAGGCGCAGGGGTAGGGGACTTGACCCGATGAATATCGCGATCTGCTGGTGGTTCTGATTCGGCAGCAGGTGTGTCTACAGTGCCGTCGTGCCCACACCCTGGGCCACGATGCTCTCTAGTCCTGTGCGCCACAGCTCCCGATCCTCGTCGGGGCGCCACAGCCTCTTGTTGGGGAGTCTTCAAGAGTTTTGCAAGCCAGGGATCCTTTTGAACAATAGCCATCAGGACTCTAGCCCGCTCCTTCTCAGATGGCCTAGTGTCTGAATCCCGGTGTTGTGAATCCGCGGTACGTCTGCCTGGTAGATCTCCCACGGGAGAATAATCGCTCCGTGAGGTGTTCCCACGCTCCGATTCCCCGCTGTCCCGTCGTCATCCTAGATATATGATTAGATAAGATGTTGAATGAAAATACAAGAAAACTTACTTTGTCACTTTGAATAATGTCTCTACCACGGCAATCAGGAGTGTGAACCTGTCCCGGTGGCACCCGATCCTCGTCGTGGTGAGTATGATCGACATTGTCTGCGTCTTGGCTGCTGCTGCCGTTGTTGAGACTCTCGTCGTCGGCGTCGTCTTCCCCGGCTCCTATGTCATCCCACTGCCCCCACCGGCCACAGGCCTTACAAGCGAAAAATGGATGTCCACCGGAGGCTGGCGCCGGAGTTTCGTCTCGGCCCTCTCCCTGAACCTGGTGTGACTCCAGCACCAGGAGATCAAGAGGATCTTTGCCAGGGTTGGCGAGCAGCCACACCCGGATGTTATCGTCGGTATATAAAAATATGAGCTCCGAGAGGGGGAGGGGGTCCGACCATCACCGGCGTAACCCGCTGGCTCCTTTCCCAGTTGCCCCGATGAGATATCGGGGATATTGGATGGGGTCCTCCACATGTTGTCGCTTGAGCACGCCGAGTAGGGATTGCATGTTCGGCGATGCTAAGACTCCCCACGCAATCCCTCCGCCCAAGTCTTCGTCATGCCAGGGGTAGTGAAAGAAGGGGTGCCCGGCTTGCGTTGCGCCTGTTCGTCGAATCATGTGGATCCTCATCGGCCTCTGGCAGTATGGAGAGGCCCAATCGTATTGGGCCACTGGAAAAACTATGAGTACTAGTCGTAGAATCGCATAATGTAAATGGGGGCGAACAATTACTCTGAACACCACAGACTTCTGCAGCTATTGGATCCTCAGCCCGTTCCGCATGCAGACGATCATTCGTCGCCTGAAGCTTCTTGGCTGTGTCCCTAACCAACACTCTTATTTGACAATCGACTTCATCGACAGCTTCGGGGCGGTGGTTTGTTTTGATTAATTGAATTCGGCCTTGGACAGGCATGAGGGAGCGTGCGAAACTGAGTACCGAGTCTATTTGGGTGCCAGTCAGACTCGTAGGGTGCCACCTGAGCACCGTTATGTATGCTTTGACTTGTTCGCGACATCTCTTGTACGCAGCTGTAGGCTCGTAAGCATTGAAGAACCCACAGCAGCTTTTAGCGTAGCATATCTCCCCATAGCGCCCCCTGATTCCAGCTGTGGTTAGGTCGCAAATTTCTGACATATGCGTAGTATGTTTAACCCTCACCTCGAATCCTCCATGGCTGGCTCAAAGGGTGGTCTTGCACCGGACGTCAAGGAACGACTATTCACGTTAAAAGGTTAGATCATATCTGGACGTTCTGGAATGTGTGATCATGCTAAACAGAGAAGATTTCTTACATCCTTGACGCCTCACCGGCCATGGCAGCTGCACGAGGATGGCTTTTTCGGCGTTTTGCGCTGGTGGCGTCAACCCCCGGGGGCTGGATTGTTTGGTGTCTGGGAATAACAGAAACGTTAAGGTAATACGCTCTTAAATTGATGAAGAGATAGTCCTTACTTTGACCTTTCCTCCGAGGTATGCGTTTTTCTCAATGGAGCCATTTGATATACAGACGAGGGGAGAGATGTGTGGAAGTGAACACTAGACGGAGGGTGTAGAGGGGAAGGATGGGCGGTGGGTGGCCTTGTTATACTGCGCGTAGACAACACCATGTGCGGCGCTGTGGGCGTGTCGAACTGTCAGAATTTCGCCAGGCGCTTGTATGTGTGAGGTTCGTTCTGAGATAGCCCTATGGAGTACAAGGTGGTCTGTCGTCAATCGGCATGATCCCCCCCCCCTGACGATCACACAAGGGTTTGAGCCACGATAAGAGCCGCATCGTCAATGGCAGAAGTCTTGGCGCACAAACGTCGACTGTTTACCGGAACATCACATTCTGCACGTATACGGGACGGGAACACGATCTAGACACAACGAGACAAAACATCGCTTTGAGCTACACACATGATGATCAAATGAAAAAGAGGAAAGGAAACAATCAATGAGCCTTTGAAATGACAGTCCAGACAACTAATCCACGGCTCATCTAGGTAGACATCGCCGATAGTAGGGGCGCAATCCAATCCATCAGTTCTCCTGTCAAGTTCTCCTGACCGGTACCCGTACGCACACTCTTAGACTCGGGGTCCTCTGTGCTCTCGGCATCGAAACCAGCACGACATTTCCGCCTCTCCTCGGATCTCCGATACTCCTTGATAAGGTAATTCAAGTGCCGTTTTTCTGGCATATCCGCCATGCCATAATCCTCATCGAACTGTAGGCCGTGCATGGGGTCATCTTCGCCTTGAGCCGGGGCATGGAGGACGTTTAATGGTAGCTGTCGATTCTGCTTGCTCAGCGATTTAGCAAGAAGGGAGATACGATTCGCCGGCCATTTAGCGTGTCCTACAGGCGGACGTGGCAATATTGTAAGGAGGATCTCAGTTCCATGCGCAGAGTCTGAGAGGCCCGAGGACGACTCGGATAAATGAGAGGTATCATCCTCACGCGGGTCATCCTTATCACTACCCTCCCGGTCAGCAGGGCTATTGTCGAATAATTCTCGGGAATGCATCTGGCCAATACGTTGTGCCGGATCATGGCCCCAGTTTCGGATGTCATTTTGATTGAGATAGACGACTCTCCTCGGTGAGGGGGTGTCTTGCCGCTCTGAACACTGATCACGGTAACAGTACACGATGAGATCCAGCGGGTCGTCGAGAACCGGATTTGAAAGGGGCCAAGCTCTTACGCTTTCATCGCTGTTGATGAAGACATGATCCAGGCTATCCAACTCTCGCATAGGAGACCTAAGTAACCTTCTACGCCCTTGACCTGCGCGAAGTAGGTAGCGGATTTGGTAGTGAGGTACGGATCTGTAAATCATAGCTGACATTCCACGGATGTCATAGGAATCCAACTTGGCGAACAGTACCCAATTGACATGAGGGGGACGCCAATGGAGTAAGTTATAATTTGGGGCGACGTTTACCGTATTCCGTTGAAACTGAGATAGTGGCAGACCACGTCGAGACGGCAGGACATAAACGATACGCACAGCGTGGGGACGCCCAAGTAGAGCGCTCTAATCTGTATCTGATAAGTCAGTAAGTGAAAGCCTGAAACAGGCTGATGATTGTGGCAGTGACTAACCTGTGGGCCTACGGTTGGGTGCCGGGCGAAAGCCCTGGGCAACAGGGTGGTTTTGGACTGCCGCGGGTCCATTATGCAGTGGATCAGGTAACATTTGCGCCGGCGGACGGTCATTATCCGGTGAACTTGAATCACGTACCATTTGTGGGTGCGCAGGATCAGTTAGGTGGTAGCTTCGGCGTGAGGTATTCCGACAGCTAGGACCTTAATCGTAATTGTGGCGGAGAACTCGCTAAGAAGACGCGAGTAATGTAGGCTAGATATAATGATTCACTTCAATATAGATCGTCAAAGTATTGGTAACGATATAAAAGTGTAGATAACTTATTATATTGATAAGATCTCTTCTCTGTGCTTGTTGTTCTTAATAGCAGCGAAGATGCTTCGATATTTATATTCCGCGTCTGAGAAATCGCGGTATACATGCTAACTCTATCCTAACTAAGTACCTTGCCCGCAACTCTGCGAACTTCACCTGAGTCCAAACACTGGTAGACCCTGAAAACTCTCTACCACACTATTTTGCTCCCATGGTCAACTTATCGGTCTGGGTTTCGATTATTCCTGAGGGTGTGGAGACCACCTCAGGTGTCAGCTCACCTGTTTATCCGTTGACAACGATGGTTACGAATTATCTTGCCCTCGTGTTTGTCAAGGGTAGTCTAACTCGCTGGACAGAAGATGGCCATTCTTCTTTGGTTGGTTTCGTCGAGAATTTGGTATGCGACTGCATCTCGTATTCTGGTCTTTCGGCATTACAGGACTTGTCCTTGGGATCGTACCTATAGGCATTTTTCCTCGGACACCATCTTTTACCAACTTGTCCTCGGTGGATGCACCCGATCCACTTACTGGGCATAGTTACCTCCTTCATACTCTAGACGATTTCGTAGGTACGAGGGGACTAACTTTCGTGCGAAGCGTCCCGTTACCTTCGACCCACTCTTCCGACGGTCTGTCTTCAAGTGTCTGTAACCTCATGCGCCGTCGTCCGATTCACCTTCCTCCACGTGCAGAAGGTGCCCGGAGGTCTCCCCACATATATCCTGCCAACAGGTCCCTGTCGGATGGACGGCCGTGACGTATACGGTGTTATAAGATGTGCTCCATCGATAGTGGGCTTTGGTGTTGGGACGCAACGACCCAGGCGGCCAGTGATGACCGGCCGTCACACGGCTGGGGCTGGAGCGGGGTGTTATCTTTTTTGTTCGAAGTTCGTGTGCTTCAAGGTAGGGTAACTTTACCCTGTAAATCCTTACCGGGAGTCCGTGCGCCTAACACGAGCTCCCTTCTTCGAAGTGTTCGTCCCCGAATACTCTATGTCTATTATACAATTTTTATCTTCCTTCTCAAGCTCCACATAGTAGGAGTAACAACCACCAGCCTTTACTTGTCCTCCGATGGAAAACCTTTATTATGTTACTCGACCTCTCTCGGGCCCGGGATAACCGGGTTCTCTCTATGAAACCTTTCCACCTCTTCCTGCGCGTTGTTCATACCATCGGGTGGTTTCCAAGCATTCTCGTCCTCCGCGCAGCCTTTCCATTTTACAAAATACCGAAGCTCTTTCATCGGTTTATTCCTTCCTCGAATCTTTCGCGTATAAGAAATGATCTCACTCTTGACGATCGTTTCTACCTCCCATTCTAAATCTCCCTTGATGTCTTCAGGGTCTCGTGGGGGTTGTTCGCGATTCGGTCGGTTCAAGGCTCGGTAAGGTTCCATTAGGGAAACATGAAACACAGGATGAATGTTCCACCGCGGCGAGATTTCTAACTTGTATGCCGGACTTCCCTTCTTCTCCGAGACTTTGACCGGGCCATACAGTTTCAGACTCAACTTCTTCCACGGTCGTTTAGTACGTATGTGTTTCGCATTCAACATTACCAAGTCGCCGACCTTGATGTTGGGTTGTTCCGTCGCCGTCCGGTCATAATATTTCTTCCTCGATTCCCGTGTATTTTCTAGCGTTTGTTTCGCCTGTCGATGTATGTCCTGCATCCAGTGAGCATACATTGTCGCCGCGGGGTTATGACCTTTTCTTTCTTTCATCCACTCCGTCTGCAGATGAAATCTGTAGTTGGCGAAGAATGGGGTCATCTTATGTGCATTGGTTGCCGAGTTGTTATAGGCGTGTTCTGCTAATGGCAATAATTGGTACCAATTGTCCTGATCGTAATTGACAAACGTTCGTAAGTAACCTTCCAGCACTTGGTTGGTTCTTTCAGTTTGTCCGTCTGGTTGAGGCTGGTACGCCGTTGACATGCGTCGTTTAACTCCTAGCATTTTGCACAATAATTCCCAGAATTCGCCGGAAAGCTTCGCGTCCATGTCCAATATGATCTCAGTCGGTAATCCGTGGAGTTTCCAGACTTCCCGAAGGAAGGAATCCGCAATGTATTTTGCGGTCGCGTTTTCGTGGAGGCCGATAAAGCCGGCCATTTTTGTGAACCGATCTACTACTACCATTATCTGGGTCTTCCTCTGCGATTCTCGTAGTTGTGTGATAAAGTCCGTTGATACGGAGGACCAGGCGGCATAGGGTACTTCTAAGGGTTGAAGTAATCCATACTTGGCATGCCGTGGGGATTTACTGTGTTGACATTCGTCGCAGGATCACACATAATCTCTGAACCAATCTGCGAGTCCTTTCTAGTCAAAGTCCCTTGTTACTATCTCAATCCCTTTTTCCTGTCTGAAGTGCCCTGCTACTAATGAGTCGTGACAGCCTTGCGCTATCTCGGTTTGAAGGGCCTCGTTCTCGGGGATGTACAAACGATTTTTGTAATATAGTAACCCGTCCTTTTCTATCCATTCGCCTGGCATCTTTATTCCACCTTGTCTTAACATAACCAGTTCACGGCCTCGGTTCTGCCACCTCACGTCGTCCTTTCCGGCCGCTCTAATTTTGTCTAGAAATGTATCGTTCATTGTCCGTGTCAGGGCTGTGTTGACCTGGGCACTTGATAACATTTCCCTTTCTTTCATTAACCAAGGGTGATAGCCGATATTAGCTGCGCTAAAGGATTTGTTTTCGCTTGTGTCTGCGTGAAGGAAACATATTTGGATTTCTTCCTCTTTAGCCATGATACATCGCTTAGAGCTTATATCGTTTGACCCAAAGCCCGTTTTTCCTCGCTCAGTTACTCCTAAATCGTCTACTTCCATGCCGTTGGCATTGGCAATCACTTCTATTATGAGCTGCGCTATCCGATCTCCTGCTTTATACAAGCAGTTTGCTTCGCCATGATTTTGAAGTATGACTTTTACTTCCCCGGTGTAATCGGCATCTATTACACCACCGCCCACTGCTATTCCGATCTTGCTAGCCATACCACTTCTTGCGGCTAGCCTTCCATAGGTTCCTTCCGGCAATCCTATCGCAATACCCGTCTCCACCATTGTCTGTCCTTTTGCTGGTACCATCCCGTTTGGCAGGGCGTCGATGTCATGACCGGCCGTGAATCGTGATCCTTTCGTCGGGATTATAGCCTCATCCGAAAGTTTGATTATTCTGAGGCGTGTGGGTTCGAGTTTTTCTGGAACGAGGGCTGTCTCCGCGCTTCGCCTCTGATGAATTATCAAAATTTGAAAATGTTCCGATTTCAAAATTGACTGTTCACTATGACCAGCTCCCTCCTCAGGACGGTACTCTGGCCGTCTACTTAACGCGTCGGGTTTCCCGCCCCTGCTTCCTGGTCGGTAGACTATTTTGAAGTTGGAATTCGTCAACTCCTGTGCCCATCGAATCTTTCGCTGGTTCCAGACTTTTTTGGTTATAATGGACTGTACATTTTGGTGGTCTGTGTATACCGTCACGGGTTCCTCTCCCCCCCAGTGGTATCGTTTCCATTCATTGAACGCTTCCATTATTGCGAGTAACTCCGTGTCATGTATCTCGTAATTTCTTTCCGTGCTGTTCAACTTTCGAGAAGGAAAACCCAGTGGGTGAAGAGGGCTTACTTGGTATTGTGACGGTAGGCATCCTAGCGCGAAATCGCTTGCATCTGTCACGACCACCGTCCTCCTTCCTGGATAAAAATGGGATAAAATTTGTGCCCTTGTACACGTCTTTTTTAACTCCTTAAAGGCCTCCTGCTGCTCTCTTCCACCATGAAAATCCATTGGGTTTCCCTTCAACGTCTCGGTTATTGGTTTGCAAACTTTCGAGAAATCTTTGAGGAATCGTCGATAGAAGTTTGCGAATCCGATGAAAATTTGGACTTGCTTAACCGATCTCGGGTGTGACCAGTTTTGAACGCTGTTCACTTTTCAATCACTCATGGTGACGGCACTTGTCTTGACAATGTATCCTAGGAATTCGACATCGTCTGGATGGAAAACCGATTCCTTCAACCAGACAGCCAAGTCATGTTGTTCAACTCGGTCTAGAACCCCGTGGACCAGGTTGATGTGGTCTTCCATATTTTCGGAGTATATTAGAATATCGTCTGGGTAGACGACTACTCCGTGGTCCAAGAATTCCCTTAGGATCTTGTTCATCATTGTCTGAAACGTCGCGGGAGGATTAACGAGCCTGCAAGGCATGACTTTGTATTCGTACTGTCCGTATAGTGTACAAAAGGCAGTCTTGTGTTCATCGCCTTTTCTCATTCGAATAAGATGGTACCCATCTTTTAGGTCGAGCTTCGTAAATACTTGTGCTCCCGCAACGCGGTCTCGGAGTTCATCCATGACTGGAAGGGGGCATTTGTTCAGGATCGTCAACTTGTTGAGGTTCCTATAGTCTAAACACAACCGTAGGCTTCCATCAGGTTTTGGAATGAAAAGGATTGGGGCGCCATAAGGGGATTCGCTATCGGCAATTTTTCCTTCTGCGTTCATCTTCTTAAGGTACTTATCCTGTGCGTTCAACTGGTGTGCCGACATTGGGTACATCGGACCCCATGGAGGTTCGGCCCCTTCCTTAAGGTTGATGGCGTGGTCGAAGGTCCTTCGAGGTGCCAACATTTTAGCTTTGTTCTCTTCAAAAAGCTCCTTATACTGCCAATATGGCTTCGGCAGCGCTTCCAGCTGTACTCCCCCTTCTTCTTCTCGTTCTATTCGTCCCACATACTGTGCTTCCTCGTCGTAAGCCACAGTCTCATCCCACTCAAACATATCCGCCACCGCCTCATCTTCCATATGACTGTGGCACTTTGCTGCTTCAAAGGCCCATAAACGTTGGTGCGCGATATCTTTAAGGGGGTGCTCATCATGCCACCACCCAAAGGGTATGATTAAGTCATACCTTCCTGCATTCGCAATTTCGCAGGATATCATACTTCAGTGGCCGTTGGCACCGATTTCTAGGAGAATTGAATGGGTATAGAATATTCCTCCTGTAGGCGCGGTTTCGCCATCGAAGGTTGTGATTTTTAACGGGAAATCCCTAGCTTCGGTGGGGATTTGTGGCCATCGTGCGGTTTTTTGGTTCATGAGAAAGATATTTGAACCGGAATCTAAGAGTACGCTTATCGCATGTTTTCGTCCTTTTAGTTCAATAAATGCCTTCCCCTCAGGGCAGGCCTAATGCTTCGGCTTCTTAATGGATCTAGAGCTTTCGCTCGGTTCTTGATGAAATCTTTTCATCGTCGCGGTTACAAGTAATGTGGGGGTTTGTTACTGCGCCTGCGCAGTTTAGGCTCTCAAAGCCTCCTCAGACAAACTTTTACAATAAGTGTCTAACATTTTGATATCGGGTAGCCCACTACTAGGGGTCTTTACCTCCCGCCGAGGAGTTCCCATATCACTGCAGTGGTGGTCCACTAGAGTACCTCTCGAGTTCGCGACTAGGATGCGCGGTCCATTATCGTCGACTTAGCCCTCATATGAGACTGTCCCCTGTGACGAGTCCATTGTACCTGCGCCTTCGAGTTTGGTCTCACTCCCCAGACCCCCGGGGACATCATTCGTCGGGCATGAACCTTGTGCCCAATAGCGGCGCCCCCAGCTTCTATTTGCCCAGCTGTTTTACCCGCAGAGAAAGACAGGTTGCCCTGAATTTCGATCCTCCTTCGCGTGTGGTGCAACGAAGTTCCGTTCCGACGAATGGCAATCTTCTTTTTCCCTTTTAGTCTCGTCAACCGCTTTCTTCACTTGTAATTTTTTATGGCTCCAGTGGTGAGCACCGACTACCCATTTTTGGATGTAAAATGGCAACCGCTATCATTTGGTCTTTTGCCTTCCTGTGGGATATCGTCACCGACTACGCCGCAGGTCTTTCGATTCGAGGCGGCAACCTCACTACCCGATCACCATGATTGTCGGTACCTGGATGACTTTTTTATAAAATGATGTCATCGTTAAAGGCCCATACTGGGGGCCTTTGTACAGCTCGCTTTGAGCTTTCTCCTTTGCAATCAACGGCAACAGTGGCTACCTGGAGGCATCGTTTTGGCGCGGATGCGGCTGGTCGTTTGGGCTTTGATTGCGCTCCATACACCGCCGATACTTGTATCGGCTTTCGCCAGTGTTTCCAATGGTGGTTCCTCATCCCGCATTGCGTCCATTCGTTGTCAGATTTCCGTTTATCAACAACCTTCTGATCGACGCCGTTGTGTGCTTCCGACCACACCCTATGTCCAACCTCCCCCGTCGGTGCCACCGACCCTTCTTTCTTCACCTTTCTTTCCCCAACCTTTTTCTTCTAGTAGTCCGCCTTTTCCTTAGCCGTGTAATGCTTTTTTACACGCTTTGCGGTAACCGTCGGCTTCCAATCCTCGAATTTCCTTTTTTCACCTCGTGTCGTGCCGGAGGGACCGCCTCCTCGAAGATCTTTTCTTTCCTTGAAATCTTCTTCCGCTCGGGTCACCGTCCTGACTGCTTCTAACCATTCCCGATCGTCGAAATATTCTTGGTTTGCCAGCCGTCGTAATGCTTCAACCGGAAGTTCGTCTTCCATCATTTTTCTCCAGGCTATCCCGGTGACTCTTGCATGGATATTGAGATTTTCCAGCTCCTTCAAGAATTTGGCGACATCACAGAGATATTTGACCGATCCCATTTCTCGTGGGGATTTTTCCGCTTCATGGGTGGGTCCGAAGCGTCGCAGGGCTTGTTCTGCAAAAACATGCCAGAACTCGTACACTTCTTGTTCCGTATAACCTATTTCCCTGGTCATTTGTCGCGGGTAGATTAACGCAAACGGTGCGACTTCTTTCCCGCTCATTCGGCTTATGGTGTATCGGATTCGTTGTGCCTGGTCTTCCCACCGCCAACTGTTTCGTCCAAAGTAATCCGTACATGTCAATAGCCACATGCAGATATCTTGGTGTTTCTCATTCGTAAACATGGCAGGGGGTTCCGCGGGGACTCTCGTTCGTTGTCCTAAGGCGTTGGCCATAACTCGAGAGAACAGGTTATACTATTCATCGTTCTCGACGTTATAGTCGTCTTCTTCTGGCTGGGGTGCGGGTCTCTCAGCCTGTCTTCCCTTCCTATTCTCTTCTGGCTTCCGTCCAGATCCTTCCCCTTCATCATCGGGGTCTCCTCCTCCTGCTGGAGCTCCTGCTGCCCCGTGTGGTGGTGGTGGTAGTCTTCCTCCACCCGCCCCTGACGCGTCTGGTGTCGGATCTGACACCTTCCCCTTTCCCTTGACCTGCCCCATGAACTGTTCCACCAGGGCCTGAAGCACCGCGATCTCACCATCTTGGGCTTCTCTCGACTCCTGTTGGTGTAGTAACTCATCTCTGACATGATTAATACTTGTCTCGTGATTCACCAACTCCCTTTTGTGTTGCTCGTTTATCCGAACGATCTCCTGGTCTAGGAGTAGGTCCCGGTGCATGGACTGCGCGTCATTCCCCTGCACGGCTTCGTGGAGATCGGAGGTGACAGCCTCGTATCTGGCTTGTCTCTCGTCTGTCTCCACCAGTCATTCCGCGACCTGAGTTGCGAAGCTTTTTTGGACCTTCTGAAATTCCAAGTCTAACAGTTGGCCATGTTCATCTATTCGGGTGAGTTCCCGACCGACTATCTGGACCCCGGATTTCAACTGATTTTTGACGGTTACCAGTTCTTGGGCCATTACCAAGATATTGGTGGGGAGGGAGCTGAACGCAAGTTGTGGTCTATCTGGACTGACGCTCAGTTTTGGGTCGAATCGACCGAGCATCTGATCTATTCTTCGGAATCGAAGGGCCATGAGGGATTCAGTGTGTTCTGGTGTTCGGCAATGGCCTGGTCGTCGTCGCTTCGCATATTTGTCTAGAATGCCTAAACCGACTGGGGATCGAGGCGTCCGATCCGCCAATGCGATTGAGCGAGGTGGGTGACGGAGGTTTCCACGCGCGGAGCTTGAACGGAGGAAAGCTCATCACCTCCTTCGCTTCCTCCACCTCCTTCTTCCTGTCGCCATTCAATGACTTCAGGCGCTTTGGGGTCAGAGGCCATCTCTGTGCTTTCTATAAGGAAAACTTATCTCTGGTTTCCTCCCCACACTATCGGTATCTCAAAACACTGACTTGAGTGTTGATCGCTTTCTGGGTACTGGGTGTACCAAAGGGAGTTTGATATCTCCGAGGGGGTGTGATAGGTAAAGTTTTCACCGTACTGGTATTGGTATAGTGCGGCGATATCTTCGAGAGTAACCGTATTTCCTGGGTTTATCCACCAGAAATTAGATTCGTGGTAGGGCTCTTGTGTCCCTAATTCGGGTATAGGGGTGAGGACTTCGTCGATTGAGAGTGTCCTCAATGGTCTTGGTTCGAAAGGTTTTTGGGTTTTGGGAGTATGAGTGTCTCTGCAAAACATTCGTCTCGGTAACGATGAGAATTATCAATAGACTGTTAGGTCGTAGCTTCGGCGTGAGGTATTCCGACAGCTAGGACCTTAATCGTAATTATATCGGAGAACTCGCTAAGAAGACACGTGTAATGTAGGCTAGATATAATTATTCACTTCGAGGTAGATCGTCAAAGTATTGGTAACGATATAAAAGTGTAGATAACTAATTATATTCATAAGATCTCTTCTCCGGGCTTGTTGTTCTTAATAGCAGCAAAGATGCTTCGATATTTATATTCCTCGTCGGAGCAATCGCGGTATACATGCTAACTCTATACTAACTAAGTACCTTGCCCGCAACTCTGGGAACTTCCCCTGAGTGCGAACACTCGTAGACCCTGAAAACTCTCTACCACACCTTTTTGCTCCCATGGACAACTTATCGGTCTGCGCTTCAGTTATTCCTGAGGGTGTGGAGACCACGTCCGGTGTCAGATGATCATTTTATCCGTTGACAACGATGGTTACGAATTATCTTGCGCTCGTGTTTGTCAAGGGTAGTCTAACTCGCTGGACAGAAGATGGCCATTCTTCTTTGCTTGGTTCCGTTGAGAATTCGGTATGCGACTGCATCTCGTATTCTGGTCTTTCAGCATTAGACCACTTGTCCTTGGGATGGTACCTATAGGCATTTTTCCTCAGACTCCATCTTTTACCAACTTGTCCTCGGTGGATGCACCCGATCGACTTACTGGGCATAGTTACCTCCTTCATACTCTACACGACTTCGTAGGTACGAGGGGAATAACCTTCGTGCGAAACATCCCGTTACCTTCCACCCACTCTTCCGACTGTCTGTCTTCAAGTGTCTGTAACCTTGTGCGCTGTCGCCCGATTCACCTGCCTCTACCTGCATAAGGTGCCCGGAGGTCTCCACTCATATATCCTGCGAACAGGATCCGGTCGGACGGACGGCCGCGACGTATATGGTCTTATAAGATGTGCTCCATCGATAGTGGGCTTTGGTGTTGGGACGCAACGACCCAGGAGGCCAGTGATGACGCGCCATCCCACCGCCGGGGCTGGAGGGGGCTGTTATCTTTTTTCTTCGAAGTTTGCGTGCGTCAAGGTAGGGTATCATTACCCTGTAAATCCTTACGGGGAGTCCGTGTGCCTAAAAGGACCAGTACCAGGTTGAACAGGTACATCCGGACCCGCCGCAGGAACATCCCCCCGGGGAGCCTCTCCGAGCTTGCCGGCAGCAGGGACGTTATCTTGTGCAGCCAGTACGTTAAGACCAGCAGCACCGGGAGGAGCGTGTCTGAGTTGTCCGGCAACAGGGACGTTTGGAACAGCCACACCCGGGGCAGCCTGTCCCAGTTGTCCGGCAGCAGGGACGTTGACTTGTGCAGCCGGTACGTTTGGACCAGCCGCCCGCGGAGGAGCCTGTCCCAGTTGTCCGGCAGCAGGGAGGTTGACTTGTGCAGCAGGTACGTTTGGACCAGCCACACTCGGGGGACCCTGTCCGCGTTGTCCGGCAGCAGCGACGTTTAGACCAACCTCACCTGGAGGAGCCTGTCCGAGTTTTCCGGCAGCAGGGACGTTGACTTGTGCAGCCGGTACGTTTGGACCAGCAGCCCGCGGAGGAGCCTGTCCCAGTTGTCCGGCAGCAGGGACGTTGACTTGTGCAGCAGGTACGTTTGGACCAGCCACACTCAGGGGACCCTGTCCGCGTTGTCCGCCAGCAGCGACGTTTGGACCAACCTCACCTGGAGGAGCCTGTCCGAGTTGTCTGGCACCAGTGATATTGACTTGTGCAGCAGGTATGTTTGGACCAGCCTCACCCGGAGGAGCATGTCCGAGTTGTCCGCCACCCGGAATGTTGACTTGTGCAGCAGGCACGTTTGGACCAGCCGCACCCGGAGGCGCCTGTCCGAGTTGTCCGCCAGCGGCGACGAGGGCTTGGGGCGGATTTGAAGGCAGTTGACCTGGGTTCCCTATAGTCGTTGCAGCCCCCCACTGATTTGGGGCCCCTGGTGGTAGTAACGATGCGTGCACGACGACCTGCCCAGGGGGGATTGCGGGATTTGGCACTACCATTTTGCCTTTGTTATTTGTGTCATTCAACTTCCGGCAACTGTCGTTAACCAGTTCCATGACTGCCTCCTCGATATCCTCTAGACGATGCATATCATTGGCTGCCACTCCGGAGAAGATGAGATCGCAGCCAGGACTCAAGGTCCTCATGCCTGTGTATATTGGCAAGCAGTCGGCGTCAGGGAAATCTTTGGCCGTTCACCCTGCTGGCGCAAAGCCCCTTGCTATCATCTGATCCTTCACACAGTTCCGCCACTCTGTGTACATTTACTTTTGAGCCTGGACTTGTGTGAAGCCCATGTTTAGCTTATGATTGCTACTCGCTCGACCGCCTGTGTTGCTGCGATGCATGATGATTGCCCCTTGAAGCGAACTAGGCCGGAGTTGATCTGTCTGTACCGGCGCAAGGACTCCGGCATTTTGCATGAATACGTACTGCATGTTGATATTTTGCGCCATGTCCGTTCAGGGTTTCTTTATATTAATAGTTGATTTGGAGATTCTCGTCTTGTGAATATAGAGGATGTTGTAGATGTTTTGGATGTTGTGGATGTCGGATTATCCATGGTATGAACTTGCTGCCGTCGTGATCAACCCACATTATATAGACAACTTGCAGACATTCAAGATGGTTTGAAAGAATCATGAATTGTTTGAATTGTTTTCAAGAATTAAGATGCATCAAGAACTGACACCGCTGGCGTCCATTAGTGTTTCAGTCGTTTCCTGTGAACGCAAGATGATAACCAGCTGATACCACGTGACGTCGCGACACACAACGCTAAACCTGTTCGACGGCTGGTGATAGATCAGTGTGCACAGCGCTAGGCCCAGCATCTCCAGTCATCCGCACGCGTTAACATCGAGACGACGACAACATCACACTACTATCACCCACACTGGACTCCCGAAATCGGCGGCGCCGAATTCCATTATGCCGGTCAAATGTTCATTTTGTCGCAAAAGATACGAGCGTGCAGGCGCATACGAGACACACTTGCGAAGTGCGCATGCAAATCTCGATATCGTACTCGCATCCACCATACGGAATCCACCTGCGGACGTCCTTACCGACCGGGGGACCGACCTATCTGACGCCAACGAACCCATCGAACACTCCGATTCAGACTACGAATCAGATCCTGCCGGAGATACAGCCGGTAGTGAGCGCGACGCACCTGATGATACGCTTAGGCGGGAACCCGAAACAGAAGTACTCGAGGACAACACGTACCCAGTCGCTGCGGAACAGGAGGATTATCCGGGCGCCGGGGAAGCCATTGGAGAGGTTAAAGAGTATAAGGAAGAATGCAGGGATTTGTGCGAGAACCCATGGGCTCCGTTTGCTTCTGCACAAGGTTTCAAACTTGCATCTTGGTTCATTGAGAGCAAAGTCTCAAAGACGCGGATTAACGATTACTTTTCGAATGGTATCGGAAACTCGACATCCGTCGGCTATAGCTCTATGCATACGTTGGAGAATCTTCTCCGACACTTGGATCCGTATAGCCCGTATCTGCAATGGTTGGAGGGACATGTGGAGGACGGTCAGAGAACATTACCATTCTTCTATCGGAACGTCCTAGACTGTGTGAGATATCTTCTTCGCCAGATAGCCTATCGTGATGACTTGGTCTATGCACCACGCCGTGAATACGACCAGAGCGGACAGAGAATTTATGCAGAAATGCATACGGCTGACTGGTGGTGGGACGTCCAAGTACTGCCGCGTAGTCTCTTTTATGTGAAAGCATACTAATAGATCACAGGAAACACTCCCGGAAGGGGCGACTGTGGTTCCAATCATTGGGATGTCAGATCAGACGAATCTCACCAACTTCTCCGGAGACAAGAAAGCATGGCCGGTTTATATGACGATCGGAAATCTTCCGTCGACAATACGTAACAGACCTGGATCAATGGCGATTCTGCTTCTTGGGCTATTGCCCATTCCGCCCAAGCTCGCAAAGTCCTCTAGGGCCGACAAACTCCAGAGACTGATAAATGCCGACACACTCCGTGGCGTATTCGAACTCATTTTTGCGCCATTGAACGGTGCGGCGCGGGAGGGCGCCCCTATTGATTGTGCTGACGGCAAGATCCGGAGATGCTTCCCGATAATGTCAGGGTGGATTGCGGACCATATGGAAAACGTTACCCTACACGGGATCAAATCCAACGCCTGTCCTAAATGTGAGGTGCCTCCAGAAGAATTAGGAAGCCGAGCCGGCCACCATCGTGCTAGAGATTACGCAAGATACGAACGCTACGAACGCGAAAACCCGTCCCTAGATTCCGAGACCCACGACGCTGCTCACGCTCGCTACACGAATGAAACTCATGGTATCAAGAGGGGGCAAAACGTTTTTCAAGGACTCGTGAGAGTTTCGACGCCTGATCTGCACAAGCCGGATATGCTCCATACAATATATCTAGGACTCTTCAAGCATATGATGGACTGGATTCAGGGATTTCTCAAAAAACATGCGCGACAGCAGGCCTTCGACGACGCCTGGAAAGCTTTGCCCCCTTACCCGGGATTCTTTGTCCCCAAAAAGGCCTACAGGGAGGTTACGCAGTGGCAAGGAAAAGAGATGAGGAATCTCGGGCGTTGTTTGTTGGGAGTTCTCGCTGTGGCGTTGAGACAGCCTGATAGTACGCAGGTGCAACCCTTCAGATGTGCGCTCACCTGTGTCAGGTCACTGCTTGACTTCACCATGATGGCTCAATACCGAAGTCACACACCCGAGACGATATCTTATATGGAAGAATATGCGACGCAGTTCCACGAGACGAAGGACATTTTCTTGGAGTTTCGCATATCCAAACGGACGCAAGAGAAGGCTGATGAGTTGCGCAAGGAGCTGCGTCGTCAGAGAGCCGAGATGAGGGAGCGAGTGCCCCCATCCCAACGGCGCCGAATTGGTGACAACCATCATGAAGAAGAGATCAACCAAGGTATGGAATTGATACATTCCGAATCTAATTGCAACTTTGTTAAGATGGATCTAATAAGTCACTTTCGCGATCACATCTACATGTTCGGCAATATTCCCATGTATTCTACCGAGTATGGAGAGCTTGCACATAACCAGCAAATCAAGGATGGATGGCGACGCTCAAAGAAAATCGACGCAGCACGAAAGATACTAAGCAGCTACGGTCGACAACATGCGATCCGCATGAGAATTTTGAACTTAGAATTCCTTCAACATGCAGGAGCTGATTTACCAACTGAGGTAGTAGAACATTTAGAGAAGACCAGGCCCGCGCCAACCCCACCAGCCCATCGGAGGATTCTGAAGGGCGTCGTGATAATATCCACGACGTCATTGATTTTGGCAGAGCATGTGATATATCCCCGGAGACGATTTCTCGGGAATTGATACGATATAGCCAACTGAGCCTGCCTCCCCAGCGCCGACTGCCGGAAAATCCGGCGCTACTTCGAGCTTTGCCAGTGAAACTACTGACGAAACTGAAGATCCTGGTTCTTGCGTTCCAGGAGTCAGGTGTTTACAACATACACAGGGCCCGATGCACAGGTGCTCGACTCTTCCGTAACAAGAACAGTCAGAACGATTGCGTTTGGATACAGGCTGGTGGTGAGAATATGTATGGTGCCACTGCGTTTATTTGATAATGAGGACATGGTCTATCATACAGACACGTTTGAGTTCCTCCTGACGGATGAAGGATTGTGAACTCTGACTGGGACGTGGTGCAACACCAGAGAAATCAAGAGCACTCCAGTCCAGAAGTCAATGGTGCTGGGATTATATGCAGGGTCAAACAGTGTTCGCACTATGAGACAATGTTTGGAATGGTTATCAGGTACTTAGTTAGTATGGAAGATACCTGTAGGCCGTGCACTCTAACCATGTGGGATATAAATATCGAAGTGCCTCACGAGCTTTACAGAAATCATCACACTACGGAGAAGAGACCCTATCAATATCATAAGTTATTACCAGAAACATCTTTATCACTATTTTGCGCATATTTATATTCAGCCTTCCTAGATACAGCTCTGTCTATGATAAAGTACCCCAGGCTTACCCATCTCGCTTGTTCTTAGAAATCAGGTACCACCTACCAGGAGTACTCGGCGAAAACCCTTCGGTCTCATTGCACATCCTCTTGCGTAGAAACTGTTAAGGATCCGTTATGTAGTTGTGATAAATATGACAGGGCGTGGGTTGAACATGTGACCTCCGGAAAAATGTTCTAAGAGCTTCTCCAATAGGCCACCATGTAATGTGTTAGAAGAGGTGTTCCAGTGATAGTGGTTTTTGGTGTTGGGACGCAATTACCCAGCTGGCCACTGATGACCCACCGTTCCAACGCCAGGGCCGAACGGCAGTGTTATCTTTTTTCTTCAAAGCTCGTCTGTGTCAAGGTAGGGTAACTCTGCCCCCTAACTCCTTGTGGGGAGTCTGTGCCCCTAACAGCCCTGTGTGTGGGTGTACAATAGTGCTCAGACTTTTAGCCCTTAGTTAAATCACATTAAACCATCGCCCTTAGGCCATTTCATCAGGTAGCTGCCTATTCCACTAGAGGGAATAGCTTACTTAATATTAAGAGCAAGGTATATGGCTTTATAAGATGACCGTATATCCAAAGTAAAGGGCCTGGAGTTATGAGCTTTTCAGAGGCAGCTGGAAGATGACTCAGAACACGGGATCAGAGAACATTTCACAATATGTATAACAGGTTAGAACAATATTTTGAGAACACAACTCTACTCATTTAGTACTCGCATATGCATTAGCTGCATAATGCGTTGATGGCTGGATATCAGAACTGATTGCTTCATATTCCATATTACTATTGGTATGCAGGCGTTTGGACCACATATTCATATATAGTCTATCATGCCAAAGAGATCAAAGACTGTCTACTAGCCATTGTTTTTAGTGACTGGAATGGCTCGGTGTAAGGTATCCTGACCGTGGGGTAAGTATTTCCGTGGCAAAGGTGTAAGTTCATTATAACCGGCAAGAAAGGTTTAAATGACCCATGCGTAGGTTCACCCTCGGTGATCTTCGACTGTAACCTACATTCCGGAGACTAAAATGAATCGCTATTACTGGTGGAGTGGGAAGACCCGCAGAGGAAATAGCAGTTCGGGAGATTCTCAGAGTTGAGCTGGGCAAGATTTCAGGGTCAAAAGGGGTTCCCACTTTGTTCTGACGAACTGAATTAGTAAGAAGATACTAATTAAGAAAGAAAGTTGAAGTAGCATGATCATTACCATAAATAGTAGGTCTCTCCCAACATAGTGGAAGAATTATCAAGCAACGGTGAAGAGACCTTAACAATATAACAAGTTAGCGGGTGATATTCTAACTCCCTTTATCAAAGCACTACCTACAAGCCTTTCTGACCTGTAATCCATTGGCTCCAATATCTATGGCCTAGTTAGCTTGGAATGCTACCTTGTTAGCTATCCTGGAAAACTCACACTTATGTTAGATAAGGCCGCAGAAAAGACGGAATGGGACACTCGGAGTGTTAGGCGCACGGACTACCCTAAAGGATTTACAGGGCAGAGTTACTCTACCCAGACACGAACAAACTTCGAAGGAAAAAGATAACAGCCCCATCCAGCCCCGGCTTTGGGACGGCGCGTCATCAGTAGCCGCCTTGGTAGTTGCGTCCCAACACCAAAAGGAAACGATCGATGGAAGACATACTATAACACCGTATACGCCGTGGCCGTCCGTTCGACCGGATCCCGTCCACAGGATATATGAGGGGAGACATTCAGGCACCGGATAACGGTGGAGGCAGGTGAATCGGAAGACGGTGCATAAGGTTACAGACACTTGAAGACACATAGTCAGAAGAGTCGGTCGAAGGTAACACAATGTTTTTGCACGAAAGTTAGTCTCCTCATACCTACAAAGACGTGGAGAGTATGAAGGGGGTAACTATGCCCAGTAAGTGGATCAGGTGCATCCAGAAAGGACAGGTTGGTAAAGGATAGAGTCCAAGGGAAAAAACACATTGGTATGATCCTGAGGACAAGTCATGTAATGCCAGAAGACGAGAATACGATATGCGGTCACATGTTGAATTTTCAACTGAACCAACCAAAGAAGATTGGCCATCTTCTGTTCTGCAAGTTAGACTACTGTCGGTGAGTACGAGGGCAAGATAATTCGTAACCATTGTTGCCAACGGATAAACGGATAGGTTGGCACCTGACGTTGTCTCCACACCATCAGGAATAACAGTAGAGCAAACCGATAGGTTGGCCATGGGAGCAGGATGTGTGGAAGAGCGTTTTCAGGGTCTACGAGGATTCGCACTCAGGTGAAGTTCGCAGAATTACGGACAAGATACTTAGTTAGTAGAGAGTTAGCTTGTATACTGTGATTGCTCAGGCGCGGAATATAAATATCTAAGCATCTTCGCTGCTATTTTGAAACAACATGCACGGAGAAGATATCTTATCAATATAATAAGATTCTACTTTTTTATCGTTACCAATACTTCGACTATGTATACCGAAGTACACATTATATCTAACCCACATTACTCGTGTCTTCTTAACGAGTTTTCCAATATAATACCGACTCAGGTTCTAGCTGTCGGAATACCGGATGCCGAAGCTACCACCTAACGGTATATTGATATTTCTCATCGTTACCAAGACACATTTTTGGCAGAGATACTTATACTCTCAAACCCGATACCCCTTTCGAACCTACACCCTTGAGGACTGCCTCAATAGACCAAGTCCTCTGCTCTACTGAAAAACTTGAATCAGGGACGCTAGAACCTTATAAAGAATCATATTTCTGGTGGATAAACCCAGAAAACATCATCACACTCGAAGAGATTGCCGCAATATATCGATACAAATACAGCGGAACCTTCACCTATCACACCCCGGGAGAGAAATCGAACTCCATCTGGTACACATAGTACCCAGATAGTAACCAGCGTTCGAGTCAGTCCTTTGAGATACCAGACAGGTGGGGCAGAAACCAAACATAAGTTTCCCATCAAGAAGTTGAGAAGATGGCTTCTGGCCCAAAGGTGCCTGCGGCCATGGAATGGCAACAGGATGAAGGAGGAGGACAAGACGAATGCTCTTAGGATACAGCACCGACTATTGAGACCAAAAGCACACGATTGGCCTGGTCGCACCCTGCGGGTCCCGGTCCCCGGTCTGCAAGCCTCTCAATCGCCATCTTAGTTAAACAAGGAAGGAGACTACGGAGAAGCTCGAAAAGCCGTGCTCCTACCCACAACCCCGTCATGACAGGTCGGATCGAACTTTTGGACAGAATTCTAGGCTGTTTCGATCCACATCTCAAACAAAGCAGAGATGCTCGGCGTCTGTCTGGCAGCTCCCGACCAACCGTGTTGCTACTCATAGCCCAGGACCAGCTAAAAGTCAAATCGTGGTTAAAGTCTGGTGCCCAAATCGTTGGGGAGGAACACGAGCAAATTGAGGATCAAATACGGATTCTAGACCGAGAATCCCGGAAGGTCAAGGAAGGCTTTGCTTCCACAGTAGGTGAGAGGGTAGGAGAAACCAATGAGAGACAAGCCATGCTTAAGGCTGTCACATCGCAGCTCCACAAAACCGGACTGGCAACGGAGGCTCAGTCCATACAGCGGGACCTTCTCCTAGCCAAAGAGATCATCTGCCCCAACGAGCAGCCCAAGCGGGAGCTAGAAAATCATGAGATAAGTCTTAATCTCATGAAGCAAGAGATGTTACAGCGCCAAGAGGCGCAGCAGACACTGGATGGTGAGATCTCGGAGCTGAAGGCAATGGTGCAGACATTGATGGGACAGGTTAAAGGAAAAGGGAAGGCGTCAGATGCAACGCCAGAAGCTTCAGAGACCGGAGGGACAGAACCGCGGCCGCCACGAAGACCAGGGGTTGCAGGAGCTCCCGGAGGCGAAGGAGACCCCGATGTTGATGGGGAAGGATCTGGGAGGAAACCAGATGAGAGAAGGAAAGGAAGAGGGAATGAGGGACCCACACCCCAGCCGGAGGACGATTATGACGCTGAGAACAACGAATAGTTTAACCTGTTTTCCTCAGTCATGGCCAACGCATTGGGACAACGAACAAGAGTGCCAGCGGAACCCCCTGTGCTCTTCAAAAACGAAAAACGTCAAGATCTACGCATGTGGCTACTGACATGCACGGATTATTTTGGCCGAAATAGTTGGCAGTGGGAAAACAAGGTACAACAAATCCGATATGCCATAAGCCGAACGGAAGGGAAACAAGTCGCACTGTTCGGCTTAACCTACTGGCAACAAATGACAGGAGAGTTAGGTTACACGAGACAAGAAGTATACGAGTTCTGGCACGTTTTTGCAGAACAAGCTCGGCAACGCTACGGTCCCACCCATGAAGCGGAAAAATCCCGAAGAGACAGGGGATCGGTCAAATATCCCGGTGATATCGCTCAGATCTTGATGGAAATGGAAAATCTCAATGTCCATGCAAGAGTCACCAGGATGGCCTAGAGGAAAATGATAGAAGACGAAATTCCCGAAGATGCATTGCGACGGCTCTCACACAGAGAATACGTTGACGATGCGGAATGGTTGGAAGCAGTCAGGATCGTAACCAGAGCGGAAGAAGACTTCCACGAACGAAAAGGTCTTTGAGGTAACGGTCTGTCCGATGGGACAAGGGGCGAAAAGAGAAAGTGTGAGGACTCAAGGCCACCAATAGTGGCAAAGCGAGTAAAAATGCAGTACTCAGCTAAAGAAAAGGCGGACTATAAGGGGTGGAAGGCTGGGTAAAGGAGGGTAAAAAAGGAAGGTGTTCAAAATGTGAATGCCATGGGCATAATCCATTCTATGTGGAAAATACTGCGCAAGTGCGAGGGGGGTTGCGAGGCACGCATAGTGAGGAGTAAGGAGTATAGAGTTGGTAGGAGTTCTGGTTCTTAATTATTGCAAAACAGGTGGGCGGTAGCAAGCATATTTATAGAAAGGTGTGCGCTCATATGTATGAAAGAAATATAGGGAAAACTATGTAAGAAACATACGTGCGTGCATGTTTGACCCTGAGATCCTGCCAAGTAATCCTAAACAATGTCCGTGAAACTATGAGGGTGTGATGTGAATATTAGAAATATGATGACCAATAAGAGTGCAACAGACATGCATAAAATCCTTCACACCGGATAGAAAAGCACATGTTAAATCCCCAAATATTATCCCAAAACAATCCGTAAAACACAATAATATATATCTTGGCTGTAGTAATGTAAGCGGTGTACAGGTGGAGCTGAAACACAACCTAAGTAAAAGAATACAAAGTAGTGTTATGAAATGCACATAGGAAATATAACGGAATGTGAACAGAAGAGTCAGTGGCACCGCAGGGGGAGGTTAAACAGATGGTGTAGGCCGAAGCCCATGAGGAGGTCAATCAAAAAGTTGTCGACAAAGGCAAGAAAGACAACGAATGCAGATGGTGCGGAATGAAAAAGCACGCTGACAAATACTGTTGGAAGCCGGTACAAGTATCGGCTGTATATCCAGGGCCAGCAAAGCCCTAAAGACTATACTCAGTCGCACAGAAGCGACGCCCCCAGGTAGCCACTGTGGCCGTTGAGAGCCAGGGAGAAAGCTCAAAGCAAGCGATTCAAAGGGCCCCAGCTTGGGCCTTTGAGGATGACGAGATTGTGTGAAAAGGTCATCCTGGTACCAGCAATGACGGTGATTGAGTAGTGAGGTGGCCCCCTCGAAACAAAAGACCGGCGGCGTAGTTGGTGATGCCATCCCACTGGAAGGCTAAAAAACGAAAAAAGGATAGCGGTGGTCATTTTACGACCAAAAATGGGTAGTCCGTGCTCACCACTAGAGCCTTAAGAAGTCACAAGTGAAGAAAGCAGTCGACGAGAATAGATAGAGAGAGAAGACAACCATACCTCAGAAGAAAGCTTTAGTTGCAGGACAAGCGAATGGGGGTCGAAATCCAGGGCAACCAAACTTTTGCTCCAGGTACAACAGCCAGGAAAATACAAGCCATGGGTGCCTCTATATGGCACAAGGTTCATGTTATGATGAATGGTGTTGGAAGGGGTCCCTCCGGGGGAGTTGGCCCAACTCGAAGGCGAAGGTACGGTGGATTCCTTGCAGGGGACACTCTCACATGAGGGATAAGTCGACAATGAAGGGTGGCGCACCCTAGTCGCGAACTTGTGGCGTACTCTAGTGAACCACCACTCCTGGAATATGTGAACTCCTAGGCAGGAGGTAAAGACCGCTAGTAGTGGGTTGCCCGATATTCAAAAATAAGACACTTGTTGTAGAGGTTTGTCTGAGAAGGCTTTAAGAGCAGAAACTGTGCTGGCGCGGTAACAAACCCCGACATTACATGAAACCACCGCAATGAAAAGATTTTATCAAAACCAGAGCGGAAGGTCATGACCCAGTAAAAAACCTAAGCATTACGCCTGCCCTGAGGGGAAGGCATTTGTTGAAGTAAAAGGATGACAATGCCCAATAAACGTACTTTGAGATGCTGATTCAAACATTGTTCTCATGAAGTAGGATACCGCATGACGGCTTGAGATCGCGACTTAAGCTAGGTTTCACAGTTAAAAATCACGACCTTTGATGGTGAATTTGCGCCTACCGGAGGAATATTGTATACACATCCTATTTTCTTGGAAATCGGTGCCAATGGTCACCTGAGCATCATATTCTGTGAAACTCGAACCACAGGAAAATCTGACTGGATCGTCCCGTTTGGGTGGTGGCATCACGAACACCCCTTGAAAAATATCGCAGACCCAAGTAAATGGGTCTTTGAAGAAGCGAAGTGCCACGCTCAAATGAAAGATGAAGCAGTGGGGGATTTGTTTGTGTGGGATGAAACTGTAACTTATAAAGAAGAAGCACAGTATGTGGGAAGAATTGAACAAGAAGAAGAAGGGGGAGTAAAACTGGAGACCCTGCCAAAGCCGCACTGGCTGTATAAGGAGCTTTTTGAAGAGGAAAAAGCTAAGATGTTGGAACCTCAAAGTACTTCCGACCACGCCATCAACCTTAGGGAAGGGGCCGAGTCCCGTTGGGGCCCAATTTACCCGATGTTGGCCCACCAACTAAGCGAGCTTGACACATTCCTCAAAGAAATTCTTACAGAGGGCAAAATCCCAGATAGTGAATCCCCTTACAGTGCCCTATTCCTTTTTGTTCCAAAACAGCATGGATGTCTACGACTATGGGTAGACTATAGGAACCTGAATAAATTAACGATCCTAAACAAGAACCCCTTACCGCTCATGGATGAACTCTGAGATCGTGTTCCTGGAGCAAAAGTGTTTACTAAGCTCGACCTCAAAGATGACTATCCACTTACTCGAATGAGGAAAGGTGATGAACATAGAACAGACTTTCGGACCCGATACGGACAATCTGAGTACAATGTCATGCCTTTTGGACTGGTAAACGCTCCAGCAACTTTTCAAACCATGATGAATAAAATCCTAAGAGAACCTTTCCACTACGGAGTAGGAGTCTACCTAGAATCCTAGATGGCATCCTGATATAGTCCAAAAATATGGAAGACCACGTCAAACTGGTGCGACAGGTGCTGGACCGGCTCGAACAACACGACCTCGCAGTCTTGTTGAACAAGTCGGTGTTCCCGCAGGATGAAGTCGAATTGCTGGGATATATTGTCAAAACAAGTGGAGGAACATGAGTGATAGAACAGTCAAAAGCGTTGAAAACTGGGCTCACCCGAGATCGGGTAAAGAAGTCTAAATCTTCATTGAATTCGCAAACTTCTATCAAGGATTCATGAAAGATTTCTCGCAAGTTTGCAAACCAATAACTGAGATGTTAAAAGGGTACCCAAAGGATTGTCACAGGGGAAGAGAGCAGAAGGAGGCATTTGAGAAGTTGAAAAAGAGGTTTCCGACAGCACCGATTTTATCGCATTTGTACCTAGGAAGGAAAACTGTAGTGGAGAGAGACGCTTGCAAATTCGCGCTCGGATGCCTGCTATGCCAGTACCAAGGAAGCCGGCTTCACGCGGTGGCGTTCCATTCTTGAAAATCAATTAGCGGGGAATGAAATTACGAGATACATGATAAAGAACTACTTGCAATAATCAAAGCATTCAAAGAATGCAAAAGATATCTCTGGGGGGCAGAAGAACCCGTGACGGTATATACCGAACACTAAAATCTACCGTACTTCTTGACAAAAAAGGTGTGGGGCCAGTGGCAAATACGATGGGCACAGGAGCGGACGAACTACAACCTCAAGATAGGCTATCGACCGGGAAGCAGGGGTGGGAAACCCGACGCTTTAAGTAGACGGCTGGAGTACGGCTCTGAGGAGGGACCGCATCACAGTGAACACTCAATTTTGAAATCTGAACACTTTCAAATGTCCGTAATTCATCAAAGACAAAGCACAGAAACGGCCCTCATCCCACAAAAACACGAATCCACAAGCCTGAGGATAATAAACCTTTTGGTCAAGGCTATAATTCCAACAAAAGGATCATGATTCGCAGCCGGTTATGACATCTATGCCCTGATGGATGGACTTGTACCAGCAAAAGGACAAACAATACTGGAGACGGGTATTGCGATGGGATTGCCGGAGGGAACCTATGGAAGGCTACCCGCAAGCAGTCGTATTGCTAGCAAGATGGAAATAGCAGTGGGCGGTGGCATAATAGATGTGGATTAGACAGGAGAAGTCAAGGAGATGCTGCAAAATAATGGTGAAGCAGACGCTTGTTTAAGGCAGGGGATCGGAGAGCACAACTCATAATAGAGATAATTGCCAACGCTGACGTCATGGAAGCAGACCATCTAGGAATAACCGAGCAAGGAAGAATGAGTTTCGGGTGAAGTGATCTCAAGCCCAAGCGATCCATCATGGCCAGAGAAGAGGGAGTCAGAATATGTTTCCTTCACGCAGATACAAGCAACAACGAATTCTTTAGCGCTGCTGATCTTGGCTATCACCCTCGCTTAATGAAAGAAAGAGAAATGTTATCAAGCGCTTACGTGAATGCAGCCCTGATGCAAATGATGAATGATGCATTTCTGGACAAGATTAGAGTGGCTAGTAAAGAGGATGGGAGGTGGCAGGAAGGAGGCTGTGAACTGGTCAGGTTAAGAGAAAGTGGGGAGAAGGTGCCGAACGAATGGATAGAAAAGGACGGGTTACCATACTACAAGAATTGATTGGACGTCCCCGCAGAGAAATCACTTTAGACCGAGATAGCCCAAGGCTGTCACGACTTGTTGGTAGCGGGGCACTTGGGACAAGAAAAAACGATTGAGAGAGTAACAAGGGATTTCGACAGGAAACGTCTGGCAGATTGCATCAGAGACTATGTACGATCCTGCGACAAATGTCAACATAGTAAATCCCCGCGGCATGCAAAGTATGTATTACTTGAACCTTTAGAAGTACCCTATGCTGCCTGGACCGGCATATCAATGGACTTCATCACGCAGTTACGAGAATCGCAGGGTAAGACCCAGATAATGGTAGTAGTAGACAAGTTCACAAAAATCGCCCACTTCATCGACCTCCACGAAAATGCGAGTACAAAAGATGTCGCGGACACCTTCCTTCGGGGAATGTGGAAACTTCATGGGTTACCAAGCAAAATGATAGCGCAAATGGACGCGAAACCTCCCGGCGAACATTGGCAATCATTGTGCAACTTGGTACGAGTCAAACGACGCATGTCAACTGCATACCACCCTCAGACTGATGGGTAAATGGAAAGAACCAACCAAGTCCTGGAAGGCTACTTACGGACATAGGTCAACTACGATCAGAATGAGTGGTACCAACTGTTGCTGTTAGCCGCACATACCTATAATCACTCAGCAACCAACGTGCACAAAATGACCGGATTCTTTGCCAATTATGGCTCTCACTTACAGAGAGAGTACAGGAAAGAGAGAGAAGCTCAGAACCCTGGGAAGACCATGTATGCTCACTGGATGCAGGACATACATCGACAAGCGAAATAAACCTGTAAAAACAAACAAGAATAGTGGAAGAAATATTATGACCGCAAGGCGACGAGCGAACAAGATATCGAGATCGGTGACTTGGGAAAGTTCAATGCGAGAAACATCAGCACCAAACAACCGTCGAAGAAGTTGAGTACGAAGCTGTATGGCCAATTTAAAGTCCTACAAAGAAAAGGAAGCCGGGAATACAAGCTAGAAATATCACCAAGGTGTAAAATTCGCCCCGTGTTTCATGTTTCCCTGTTGGAACCCGACCCAGCCTTGAACACACCAGCACGCAAATAACCACCATGAGATCCCGAAGACATTGCGGGGGATTTAGGGTGGGAGGTAGAAAGGATCGTCAAGAGCGAGATCATTTCCTATACGCGAAAGGTTTGAGGAAGGAATAGTCCGATGACAGAGCTGCGCTATTTTGTAAAGCGAAAAGGCTGTGCGAAGGAGGAAAATACTTGGGAACCCATGGAGGGAATGAAGAACACGCGGGAAGAGGTGGCAAGGTTTCATAGGGAAAATGCGGAGATCTTGAGCCCGGGAGAGGTCGAGTAACATAAGAAAGCTTTGCCACCGGGGGGGGACAAGTTAACACCGGTGGTTTTTACAACTACTATGTGGAGCTTGAGAAGAAGATAGATTGTATAATAAACCTACAGTATTCGGGACGAACCCTTCCAAAAAGGGAGCTCGTGGTAGGCGCACGGACTTGCGTAAGGATTTACAGGGGAGAGTTACACTACCTGGAGAGGGATGACCTTGGAAGGAAAAAAATAACAGTGCCCTCAAGCCCAGGGGTTGGAACAGCACATCATCATTGCAGCCGGCGTGGTTGCATCCCAACACTAAAGACCACTAACAATTGAACACATCTTATAATGCCGTATACGTCACGGCCGTGGGTCTGACCGGATCCTGCCCGCAGGGCAGATGGCGGGGGACCTCTGGGCACCTTGTGCAGGTGGAAGCAGGTGAATCGGGCGAGAGTGGATAAGGTTACACACACTCGAAGCGGGACAGTGGGAAGAGTGGGTCGAATGTAACAGGACGCTTTTGCAAGAAAGTTAGACACATCATACCTACAAAGACGTGTAGGGTATGAAGGAGGTAAGTATGCTGAGTAAGTGGATCTGGTGCATCCACAAAGGACAGGTTGGTAAAAGACGGAGTCTGAGGGAACAAGCAGATAGGTACAATCCCGAGAACCAGACGTGTAATGCCGGAAGGCGTGAATACGCCAGGCGAATACCTGTCAAATTCCGGACAGAACTAAACCAAGAAGATTGTCCATCTTCTGTCCAGCGAGGTAAACTACTGTCGGTGAGCACGAGGGCATGATAATTCGGAACCATCGCTTCCAGCAGATAAAGGGATAGGCTGGCCCCTGACGTGGTCTCCATACGATCAGGAATAACAGAAGGTTAGACCGATAAGTTGGCCATGGGAGCAACAGGTGTGGTAGAGAGTTTTCAGGGTCAACGAGGGTTTCGCACAGAGGTGATGTTCGCAGAATTACTGACAAAATACTTACTTAGTAGAGAGTTAGCATGTATACCGCGATTGCTCGCAGGCGGAATTTTAATATTGAAGCATCTTCGCTGTAATATTGAAACAACAGGCACTAAGAAGAACTCTTATCAATATAATAAGTTTCTACGTTTTTATTGTTACCAATACTTCGACTATGTATACCGAAGTACCCATTATATCTAACCCCCATTACTCGTTTCTTAATGAGTTGTCCGATATAATAACGACTCAGGTTCTACGTGTTGGAATACCTCACCCCAAAGCTACCACCTGACTTGGAGGCTCAAATGTTACTCTAGGAGCCTCACTTAATTTTTGTAAGTTCTGCTCAGATTTTAAAACGCACCTCCCATTCCCCTGTACATTTGTCCCCCAGAAAGGGCCCTTTCATGCTTGCTTCTTGCCTGTGGTTCTTTCTTGAGATTTGATACTAGTATTGTACCAGATATCTGAGGCTCTCTACCTCCAATGATGCCGGGAATACCACAGTTGGATTCCCCTAATTTACTGAATTCATTTGAGCTATGAAATGTTTCATTTGTACTGTCTCCAAGGTCACTTCTTCAGTCATTTACACTTGCGGTGGATTTGGAATCTCTCACTATCGCATATTTTTAATTATGCTACAGACATGCGATGACATGGCGGAAACCTGAGTTGGATTCCCCTCATCAAGATCCTGCTTTTAGGCATGTGGCAATCCCATTTGGGCCATTTTGGAGGTTCCTGTTAGGTGGTAGCTTTGGCATACAGGATTCTGACAGGTAGGACCTGAGTCTTTATCATATCACAGAACTCGATAAGACGAGAAGAGTAATGTGGGCGAGATATAATGGGTAATTCGGTATAGATTGTCGAAGTATTGGGAACGATAAAATGTAGAAACCAATTATATTGATCAGATCTCTTCTCCGTGCCACTTCCCGAAATAGGAGCGAAGATGCTTCGATATTTATATTCTGCGTCTGAGTAATCACGGTATAAATGATAGACTAAGTAAGTATCTTGTCCACAATTCTGCGAACTCCACCTCAGTGCGAACACTCGTAGACCCTGAAAACTCTCAACCATACGTCTTGCTTTATTAGCCAACTTATCAGTCTGTGCTTCTGTTATTCCTAATAGTGTAGAGACTAGGTCAGGTGTGGGCTCATCCGTTTATCCGTTGATAATGATGGTTACAAATTATCTTGCCCCGGTGCTCACCAAGGGTAGACTAGGTGGCCGGACACACGATGGCAAATCTTCATTGGTTGGTTTCGTCGAGAATTCGACATGCACTCGCATGTCGTATTCTGGGCTTCCTGCATGATACGACATGTTCTCAGGATTGTACCTATGGGCTTTTTCCCTCGAACTCCATCTTTTACCAACCTGTGCTTTGCGGATGCGCCCAATCCACTTACTCGGCATAGTTACCTCCTTCATACCCTACACATCTTTGTAGGTATGAGGGGACTAACTTTCGTGCAAAACTGTCCCGTTACCTTCCACCCACTCTTCCAACAGTCTGGCTCAAGTGTCTGTAACCTTATGCGCCGTTGTCCAATTCACCAGCCTCGATCTGCATAAGGTGCCTGAAGGGCTCCCCTCTTATATCCTGCGAACAGGACCCGGTCGGACCCACGGCCGTGACGTAGATGGTGTTATAAAGTGTGTTCCATTAATAGTGGTCTCTGGTATTGGGACGCAACTCCCCTGGCGGCAACTGAGGACACGCCCTCCCAATGCCGGGGCTGAAACAGGGCCTCATCTTTTTCCTTTGAGGTTCTTGCGTATCAAGGTAGGGTAACTTGGCCCAGTAAATCCTTACAGATAGTCCGTGGGGGCAACACGCGCTCCCCTCTTCGTAGTGTTTATCCCGAATACTCTATGTCTATTATACAATCTATTTTCCTTTTCAAGCTCCCCATAGTAGGGGTAAACACCACCGGCGTTTGATTGTTTACCCATGGAAAACCTTTCTTATGTTACTCAACATGACCCGGGCTCGGCATCTCCAGATCTTCCGTATGAAACCTGTCCACCTGTTCCTGCGCGTTCTTTATACCTTCAGTGGGTTCCCAAGTATTTTCATCCTCCACGCCGCGTTTCCATTTCACAAAATACCAAAGCTCTTTCATCGGTTTCTTCCTTCCTAGAACCTTTCACTTATAAGAAATAATCTCGCTTTTTACGATTCTTTCTACTTCCAATTGTAGGTCTCCCTCGATGTCTATGGGATCCGGTGAGGGTCGTTCGCGATTTGGTCGGTTCGAGGCTCGGTAGGGTTGTAACAAGGATACATTGAATACGGGATGAATTTTCCACCGTGGCGATATTTCCAACATGGATGCCCCACTTCCTTTCTTTTCTAGGACTTTGAATGAGCCATACAGTTTCGGACTCAGCTTCTTCAATGGTTGTTTATTACTTATGTTCTTCGAATTCAACATTACCAGGTCACCGACCTCAATGCTGGGTTGTTCCGTAGCTTTCCGGTCATAATAGTTCATCATTCATTCTCGGATATTCTCCAGAGTTTGTTTCGCTTGTTGATGTATGTCCTGCATCTAGTGAGCATAGATTGTCACGCCATGGTGGTGAGCTTCTCTCTCTTGTATCGACTCCGTCTGTGGGTGAAAGCCGTAGTTGGCAAAGAAGGGGGTTATCTTGTGTGAGTTGGTTGCAGAGTGATTATAGGGATGTTCGGCGAACTGCACCAGTAGGTACGAGTCGTTCTGATCGTAGTTTTCCAAATGTTGGTAAGTAACCTTCCAGCACTTGGTTGGTTCTTTCCGTTTGTCCGTCAGTTTGAGAGTGGTAAGCTGTGGACATGCATCGTTTAACTCCTAGCATTTTGCACAATAATTCCGAAAATTCGCCGGAAAGCTTTGCGTCCATATCCGATATGATTTCGGTCGGCAATCAGTGCAGTTTGCAAACTTCCCGAAGGAAGGTATCCACAAGGTCTTTCGTGGTCGCGTTTTCCTCGAGGGCAATAAAGTGGGCCATCTTCGTGAACCGGTCTACTACTACAATTATATGGATTTTACCTTGCGATTCTAGTAGTTGGGTGATGAAATCTGTCGCAATGGAGCTTCAGGCAGCCCAGGGTACTTGTAAAGATTCAAGCAATTCATACTTAGCATGTCCTGGGGATTTACTGCGTCAACATTCGTCGCAGGATCGTAGATCGTCTTTGATCCAATCTGCAAGTCCTTTCCAGTAGAAATCCCTTGTTACTATCATGATTGTTTTTTCCTGTCCGAAGTGTAAGGCTACTAGTGAGCCGTGACAGCCTTATGCTATCTCTGTCTGAAGAGATTGGTCTTCAGGGATGTACAATCGATTCTTATAGTATAGTAACCCGTCCTTTTGTATCCATTCGTCCGGCATCCTTTTTCCGCCTTCTCTTAGCCTGACCAGTTCACAGCCTCCTTCCTGCCACCTCTGATCCTCTTTGCCAGCCACTCTGACTTGTCCAGAAATCAATGGTCCATCGTCCGCGTCAGGGCTGCATTGACGTCAGCGCTTGATAACATGGCTTTTTCTTTCAGTAACCGAGGGTGATAGCCGACATCAGCAGTGCTAAAGAGTTCGTTGTTGCTTGTGTCTGCGTGAAGGACGCATATTCTGATTCCCCCTTCTCTAGCCGCAATGGATCGTTAGGGGTTTAGATCACTTGATCTGAACCCCATTTTGCCTCGCTCGGGTATGCCCAGATTGTCCACTTCCATGCCATCGCCATCAGCAATTCTTTCCATCATCAGTTGCGCTATCCCATCGCCTGCTTTAAATCCGCAGGCCATTGCGCCATGATTTTGAAGTATGACCTTGACTCCTCAGGCATAATCCGCATCTATTACATCACCGCCCACTGCTATTCCCATCTTGCTAGCAATACCACTTCTTGCGGCTAGCATCCTATAGGTTCCCTCCAGCAATCCTATCGCAATACCCGTTGTGACCAATCTTTGTTCTTTTGCTGGTACCAGACAGTCAGTTAGGATATAGATGTCATGACCGGCCGCAAACCGTGATCCCTTCGTAGGAACTATAGCTTTGTCAGAAAGGTCCATTATCCTGGGGGTTGTGGGTTCTCGTTTTTCTGGGGTAAGGGCCGTCTCCGCACTTCGTTTTTCATGAACCACTAAAATTTGAAAATGTTCAGTCTTCAAAATTGACTGTTCACCATGACGAGCTCCCTCCTCAGGACAGTACTCCGGCCCTCCGCTTACTGCGTCGGGCACCCCGCCTTGGCTTCCCGGTCTGTAGACTTTTTTAAAGTTGTAATTTGTGAACTCCTGTGCCCATCGAATTTGCCGCTAGTTCCAGACTTTGTTTGTCAAGAAGGACTCTAGGTTTTGGTGGTTGGTATATACCGTCATGGGTTCTTCTTCTCCCCAGAGATATCTTTTCCATTCCTGAAACCATTCCATTATTGCTAGTAATTCTTTGTCATGTATCACGTAATTTCTTTCATCACTATTCCATTGTCGAGAATGGAACGCCACCGGGTGAAGCCGTCTACCTTGGTACAGGGAGAGCACGCATCCGAGTGCGAAGTTGCTGGCGTCTGTGTCCAGAACCGTTTTCCTTCTTGTGTAAAAATGCGATAAGATTGGTGCCGTTGTAAACCTCCTTTTGTACTCCTCAAACCCCTCCTCCTGCTCTCTTCCCCAGTGAAAATCCTTTGGGTTGCCCTTTAACCTTTCAGTTATTGGCTGGCACACCTTCGAGAAATCTTTGATGAATCTCCGATAGAAGTTTCTGAATCGAATGAAAATTTGAACTTCTTTAACTGATCTCGGGTGTGCCCAGTTTCGACACTTTTCACCTTTCTATCACTCATGGTAACACTGCTTGTCTTGACAATGTATCCTAGGAATTGTACCTCATCTTGGTTGAACACCGACTTCGTCAAAGAGACAGCTAAGTCATGCCGTTCGAGCCTGTCAACCACTTTTTGGACTAGTTTGATATGGTCGTCCATATTTTCGGAGTATATCAGGATATCGTCTACTCCATGGTCCAAGAATTCCCTTAGGATCTTGTTCATCATTGTCCGAAACGTTGCGGGAGCGTTAACGAGGCCGAAAGGCAAAAGCTTATATTCAGAGTGTCCATATCTTGTACGAGGGGCTGTGTTATGTTCATCGACATTCCTCATTCGAATAAGGTGATATCCGTCTTTTAGCTCGAGCTTCGTAAACACTTTAGCGCCTGTAATGCGATCTCGGAGTTCATCCATGAGCGGTAGTTGGTACTTGTTTAGGATTGGCAGTTTATGGAGGTTCCTGGAGTCTACGCACAATCCTAGACTTCCATCTGGTTTCAGAACAAAGACAATCGGGGCCATGTAAGGGGATTCGCTATCCGCGATTTTGCCCTCTGCCAGCCTGTTTTTGAGGTATTTGTGAAGCTCGCTTAGTTGGTGGGCCGACATCAGGTCAATTGGGCCCCAAAGGGGTTCAGCCCGTTCCTTAAAGTTGATGGCGAGATTGAAAGTTCTTCGAGGTGCCAACATCTTATCTTTTTTCTCTTCAAAAAGCTCCTTATACTGCCAGTATGGTTTTGGCAGCGTCTCCAACAGTATTCCCCCTTCTTCCTCGTGTTCTATCTGTCCTACATACTGTGCTTCTTCATCGTAAGCCTCAGTTTGATCCCACTCAAACAAATCCGCTACTGCTTCATCTTCTATATGAGCATGGCACTTTGTTTCTTCGAAGACCCATCTCCTTCGGTCTGCCATATTTTTCAGGGGGTATGCGTCATGCCACCACCCGAACGGGATGATCAGATCAAATTTTCCTGAATTTGCAACTGCGCAGGATATCATACTTCAGTGACTGTTGGCACCAATCTCCAACAGAACAGGATGGGTCTAGAATATTCACTCGGTAGGTGCGGTTTCGCGATCGAAGGTTGTGATTTTTAATGGTCAATCGCTAGCTTCTGTCGGAATCTCAAACAGTCGTACAGTTTCCTGGTTCATAAGAAAGATGTTCGAACTAAAATCCAAAAGTACCTCTACAGGGTGTTGTCGTCCTTTTACTGAAATAAATGCCTTCCCCTCAGGGCAGGCATAATGCTTAGGTTTTTTAATAGGTCCTGAGGTTGCGCTTGGGTTTTGATGAAATCTTTTCATCGCAGCGGTTAACCCTGATAACCCTACTTGAGAATGGCTATGGTGACCCTGAAGGGTCAGGACAGCGGAACGAAATCTACAAGGTTTAAGTGAGAAGAACCATAACTTCTCTGGCTTGTTAGCTGATTTTTAGCGATATGCTGCCAAACTATCTTGGAATGATGCTACTAAGCGAGCCTCATTGTACAAAGAGTTGAGTGCAGAACTCAAGGACGCTCTAGTAACCCTAGACACCCCCGACAAACCTGACCAATATATCCTACTGCTCAAGCATGTGGACAACAAGCTCCATGCCCGCATGGCTTAACGAAGGGGTTGTCTTCTACATGGAATTCACCTACCAGAACTATGACCACAGCACCAAAGCCCGCTGCCCCTCCTACAAGTACCACCACCACCACCACAGGTACTCAAGCGGGCCCAATGGACCTTTCGGCTGGCTGACAGCGGTTATGACAAGCCCAATGTGAAGATCACATGCAAGGCAGCCCATGCGTCTACTGCAGAGGAGCAAACCACATGGCTTGACTGTGCCCGAACTGTTAGGCGCACGGACTCCCCGTAAGGACTTACAGGGCAAAGTTACCCTACCTTGACGCATACCAACTTCGAAGGAAAAAGATAACACCCCCCTCCAGCCCCGGCGTTGGGACGGCGTGTCATCACTGGCCGCCTGGGTAGTTGCGTCCCAACACCAAAGACCACTGTCAACGGAACACATCTCATAACACTGTATACGTCGCGGCCGTCCGTCCGACCGGATCCTGCCCGCGGGATATATGAGGGGAGACCTCCGGGCACCTTATGCAGGTGGAAGCGGGTGAATCGGACGACGGCGCATAAGGTTACAGACAATTGAAGACAGGCAGTCTGAAGAGTAGGTCGAAAGTAACGGGACGTTTTGCACGAAAGTTAGTCCCCTCGTACCTACCAAGACGTGTAGAGCATGAAGGAGGTAACTATGCCCAGTAAGTGGATCGGGTGCATCCACAGAGGACAAGTTGGTAAAAGAGGGAGTCCGAGGGAAAAAGCCTATAGGTACGATCCCGAGGACAAGTCGTGTAATGCCGGAAGACTAGAATACGAGATGCAGTTGCATACCGAATTCTTGACGGAACCAACCAAAGAAGAATGGCCATCTTCTGTCCAGCGAGTTAGACCACCTTCGACGAGCACGAGGGCAAGATAATTCGTAACCATTGTCGTCAACGGATAAACGGATGAGCTGACACCTGACGTGGTCTCCACACCATCAGGAATAATTGAAGCGCAGACCGATAAGTTGGCCATGGGAGCAAGAGGTGTGGTAGAGAGTTTTCAGGGTCTACGAGTGTTCGCACTCGGGGGAAGTTCGCAGAATGGCGGGCAAGGTACTTAGTTAGTATAGAGTTAGCATGTATACCGCGATTGCTCAGACGGGGAATATAAATATCGAAGCATCTTCGCTGCTATTAAGAACAACAAGCACGGAGCAGAGATCTTATGAATATAATAAGTTATTCTACACTTTTATATCGTTACCAATACTTCGACGATCTATACCAAAGCGCATCGTTATATCTCGCCTACCTTACTCGTGTCTTCTTAATGAGTTCTCCGATATAATTACGACTAAGGTCCCAGCTGTTGGAATACCTCACGCTGAAGCTACCACCTAACACGAACAGGCAAAGTCAGCTCAGAGCCAAGGCTGCGGTGATTTGTGCACTTCCGCCGGTGGTCCTTGAAGACTCTTGTCCCGAGTCCGAACACTCAGAAAATTAATCGTCCGATGTACAGTCCAAGGAACTCTCATGGGACAAGAATCGCCGTCTTCATTCCTTTCTTTATCTAGTTTATCCCTTGAAGCCATGGAGAATCAGGTTGAAGCTAGTCATCTGGTAATGGCATGTAGGATCGTTGACACCCATAAGAAGATTAAATCCCATAGTCTCATTGACACTGAGGGGACTTGATAAGGATTCATCAACAAGACTTTCGCCAAGTGCTATAAGTTTGCTTTGTTTGAACTCAAAGAACTATGGCCTTTAACAGTCTTCGACGGACAGCCTGTGACTTCTGGACCAATTACTCACATGATGAAGCTCAGGTTATTGATTAACAACCTCCACGAAATGATTCCTGCTGTTGTTACTACGCTCGGGGGATATCACTTGCGGTATATCGTGGCTAAAACACCATGATGTCAAGATTGACTTCGCTTCTCACTCCCTTATCTTTGAATCTGAGTAATGTTTGAGGATGTTAGGTGCACGGACTTCCTGTAAGGACCTTTAGGGCAGAGTTATCCTACATTGAAGTGCACAAGCTAGCGCAGTCGCAAAAACAAGTGACTTCTTACAGAAGGTCACGTGTTCGACCCACACCCCCGCCCGAGTTATTATTACTACACTATGGATCGCAATCAGTGTCCAGGCATTGGCACAAGCAATGGCACAGAGAGGCTTTCGCTGATTACTACAGAGAAAATAATTTTCTATTAACAGCAAGTCAAACGGGGAACTTGGAACTGTAGGATATGAAGTTATCGCACTTCAAAGTTAAGCTGACCGACATATGTAGTCTGATATCTAAGAGGTAAGCATATGATTACCCGTCATTAGCAACGTTGATCACAACATGACCGGAAGGCACGACTTGTGTGATAGCGAGCCAGGCGGCATATCCAGACTAAGTTCATATGGCATTAGAATCGAGAACCAGTAATTGGACACAATTACTTGGGCAATGATTAAAGCTGCAGTGGTGTGCGAGGATTCAGGGTCAAACGATGTTCGCACATTCAAGAAAGCTAGTAGAAGCTGGAAAGGTACTTGGCTAGAATAATAGTCCGATGGACTCTGGGAAAGGGTATCAGAGCTGGGCAAGAGCCCGAAGCAGATAGGGAGGAACAAGCATCGAGAAGAGATCTTATCAACATAATAAGTTTCTACATTTTATTGTTACCAATACTTCGACTATCTATACTGAAGTATACCATTATATATATCCTACATTACTTGTGTCTTCTTAACAAGTTCTCCGAGATAAAACGGTTCAGGTCCTACCTGTTGGAATTCCTCACGCCCAAGCAACCACCTAACAGAGGAACTGCATTAACGATATTACTTTGGCCTATGGAATCGAGGGAGAATTACCACATCTTTTGTGGGCTTATGCTGCACAGTGTGCTCTTGGGCATAGCGTCCTCGACAAGGACAAGGTCCTTCAGATACTCCCTAAACATTACCATGAATTTCTTCGTTTATTTCTTGCGAAAATAGAAGATCAACTGCCAGCTCAGAGGAGGTTTGATTATGAGATACCACTGTACCCAGGATTTGTCTCTCCTTTCGGACCAATATATGGTCTTGGTCCACTTGAGTTATTGGCCTTATATGAATGACTAGACAAAAACTGAGACAAGAAGTTTTTCAGCAAATCATCCTCCAATGCTCCTTCTCCAATTTTGTTGGTTAAGAAAAAGAAAGGTTCTCTACACTTATGTGTTGACTCTCGGGGACTTAACGAGGGAATGATCAAGAACCACTACCCTTTACCCTTAGTCAAAGAGACCTTTATGCAACTTTCACGAGCAAAGATATTCACTAAACTGGATATCCAAGGAGCTTACAACGTAATCCGCATGAGGGCAGGTGAAGAGTGGAAAACCGCTTTGAATACACGATACCATCATTTTGAATCCCTCGTAATGCCCTTTGAACTTACCAATGCCACTGCTACCTTTCAAGTGTACATTAATGATGCACTACGCCCATTTCTGGATACGTTTTGTACAGCATACCTTGATGATATCTTGATATACTCAGAGAACGAGAAAGAACATATCAAACAAGTGAAACAAAACCTAGAAGCCTTAACAAAAGCCGGCCTTCAGGTAAAACCTCAGAAATGCGAATGTCACACCATCTATGTTGAATATCTTGGCTTCATCATTACTGTGGAAGGTCTACGAATGGATCCCGTGAAAATCACCATGATTATTGTGTGGCCTACCCCTAAGAAGTGACGCAATATCTGCTCCTTCTTATGGTTTGGAAACGTCTATAGAAGCTTCATCCAAGACTATTTATATCTGGTCAGGCCACTAACCCAATTAACCAAAAAAGGTACACTATTCATGTGGTTGGATCTTTGCCAAGCCGCATTTGAAAGATTGAAGGAAGCCTTTACTATGGCTCCCACAATGCTCCATTTTGATTGCAACAAAAAGAGGGTGGTAGAAACCGATGCTTGCGACATCGCCTCTGCCGGTATACTATCGCAACCAAGCTGTGATCCCTCTCACATCTAATTGCATTCTTTTCGAAGAAACGCACAGGCCGAATGTAACTACGACATTACAACAAAGAGTTGATGGCCGCCGTATGAGATTTTCAGCAATGGAGGGCTTACCTGATTGGACGACCTGTGACAGTAGGGTGGGATCATCAGAACCTGGGATACCTTACGACAAAAAGGTTACTCAATCAGCGACAATCCAGATGGTCAGAGTTCCTGTCGCAATTCAACTATACAATTGAGTTTGTACGTGGTAAAGCACAGGGAAGGGCAGATGCATTGACAAGTATGGCGGAGCAAACAGAAGAAGAGGTATTGGAGGACGAGAGGAAGAGGACACAAGTTGTTCTCAAGTCCCAGTCTCTGGGTTTGTTGGCGGATATTCTGCTTCACTTTGGAGTGTCCCCATTGAATGAATTATGGACAAAAGCATATCAGGCTGACCCCCTTCCAAATCAGGTAATCACAATGCTGGAACAAGGGGTATGACATACCCGCTATCAATCCCGGGCGGAATGTACCAAGGATGGTAATCGACAGCGGTAGCGAGATGATCTCTATGTTCCCGCTCAGGAACCCTGGAGACTGGCAATCATCCGGGAAAATCACCATGCTCCTCCTGCTGGGCAGCCTTGCAGATCCAAAACAGATGAACTAATCACGCAACGATACTACTGGGCTACCATACGAAAGAGATCGCATGAAGTGTAGCCAATTGTCATATCTGAAAACGAAGTCAAACGACTCATCATGCTCCGTTTGGCATCGTTCACCCTCTCTCTATTCCCTGTCGACAATGGCAATATATATCAATGGACTTTGTGACAAACCTGCCCTGGAGCAATGGTAACGATGCCATTTGGGTAGTGGTAGATCAGCTACCCCAGATGCACCATCTGGTCCCTTGTCGTACAACTATCGATGCCTCATCTCTTGCGGACCAATTCCTAGATAACGTCTGGAAACACAATAGATTACCGGTCACAATTATATCCGATTGAGGACCGCAGTTTACTGCTGAGTTCTGTGGCACCATTTGTCGCAGATTAAAGATTGACCAACATGCATGTACTGCATTCCATCCTGAAATTGACGGTCAAACAGAATGAGTTAACAGTATCATGGAACAATACCTACGGTCCTAGGTGAACCACAAACAGGATGACTGGTGTCAATGGTTATCAATGGCAGAATTCAGGGGGAATAATCATGCTTGTGAGACAACTGGCACATCTCCCTTCTTTGCCCACTAGGGCTATGATCCTCGCAGGGACTTTCTCGACTAGGAAACTCTTCTCAATGACGATCAAGAGGTGCGATAATTGGTTGTTACTATGATGGAACTTCATGCACATCTTAGAACTGAAATGGGTTATGCTCAAGAGAGGCAACAAGAAAATGCTGACCGAGGCAGACTCCCCACTCCCTCGTTCCAAGTTGGTGATAAAGTTTGGCTAAACATTAAAAATATCACAACACATCGACCTTCAAGAAAGTTGGACAACAAATATCATGGACCCCATGAGGTTAAGGAAAAGATTGGGTGTCAGGCTTACCTTACCGTTTGGACTTGGCGACTACCATGAAGATACATAACGTCTTCCACGTGTCACTATTGGATCTTGCAGCTAATGACCCACTTGAAGGAGAGATAATCACACCACCTCCGCCAGTAGAAGTTGAGGGAGAAGTGGAGTACCAGGCTCATGAAGTAGTGGATTTGAAATTCGTTAGAAATCGACTGTGAGATCTGGTGAAATGAGAAGGCTGCGACGAAACAACATGGGAACCGGCTGAATCAATCAACCATCGGAAAGCAGTTGACAGGTTCCATGAACAGTATCCCCTTATGCCTGCACAATTACGAGAGAGTCCGGAATAAGTCTCAGGGGACATTAGCACTGGGGAGGGCCCTGCTCTCATCGTTCGCTCATGAGATTCGCGTTGTGATAACTGTGGTGTTCGTTCTTATGTTACAGGGTTGCTATTGTTAGGTGGTAGCTTCGGCGTGAGGTATTCCGACAGCGAGGACCTGAGTTGTTATTATACTGGAGAACTCGTTAAGAAGACACGAATAGTGAAGGCCAGATATAAAGGTTACTTGGGTATAGATGGTTGAAGTATTGGTAACAGTAAAGTTGAAAACTTGTTATATTGAAAAGATCTTTTCTCCATGCTTGTCGTTCTTAATGGCGGCGAAGATGCTTCGATATTTATATTCCGCGTCTGAGCAATTGCGGTATACATACTAGTTCTATACTAACTAAGGACCTGGTTGCTATTTCTGCAAACTGTACCCGTGTGCGAAGACTCGTAGACCCTGAAAACTGTCTACCACACCTTTTGCTCCCATGGCCAACAAATCTGTTTGCGCTTCTGTTATTCCTGATGGTGTGGAAACCATGTCAGGTGTCAGCTCATCAGTTTATCCGTTGACAACAATGGAATTATCTGCCTCCAGTAATCACCGAAGGTAGTCTAATTCACTGGACTGAAGATGGCAAATGTTCTTTGGTTGGTTCCGTTGAGAATTCGACATGCGACGGCATATCATATTCTGGTATTCCGGCATTACAGGACTTGCCCTCAGGATCGTACCACTTGTGTGCCTTGGACTCTATCCTTTACCAACACATCCTTTGTGCATGCACCCGATCCACTTGTTGGGCATAGTTACCTCCTTCATACGCTACACCTCTTCGTGGGTACGAGGGGACTAACCGTCATGCAAAAGGTTCCATTACCTTTGACCAACTCTTACGACGGCCTGTCTTCGAGTGTCTGTAACTTTATGCACCGTCGTCCGATTCACCTGCCTCTACTGGCATAAGGTGCCCGGATGTCTCCCCTCACAGGGCGTGCCAACAGGATTCGGTGGGGCAGTCGGCCGCGACCTATACGGTGTTATAAGATGTGTTCCATAGATAGTTGTCTTTGGTGTTTGGATGCAACTACCCAGCCGGCCAGTGATGACGTGCCGTCCCAACGCCGGGCCATGGAGGCGGGTGTTATTTTTGTCCTTCAAAGTTCGTCCGTGTCTAGGTTGGGGAACTCTGCCCTAGAAATCCTTACGGGGAGTCTGTGCGCCGAACACCAGCTCCCCTCTTCAGAGTGTTCGTCCCGAATACTCTAGGTCTATCATACAATCTAACATGCGTCTCAACCTCCACACAATAGGGGTAAAAACCATCGGCGTTTGCTTGTCCACTGATGGAAAACTTTGTTATGTCACTCCCCCTCTCGCGGGCCCAGCATCTGCGGGTTTTCTCTATGAAACCTTTCCACCTCTTCCTGTGTGTTTTTCATGCTTTCGGGTGGTTCCCCGAATTCTCATCCTCTGCACTGCCTTTCTATTTCACCAAGTTTTGAAGCTCTTTAGTCAGTTTATTCCTTCCTCGAACCGTTTGTGTATATGAAATAATTTCGCTTTTAACAATTCTCTCTACCTCCCATTGTAGGTCTCCCTTGACGTCTTCGGGATCTCATGGGGGTTGTTCGCGATTTGGTCTGTTTGAGGCTCGATATGGTTCCAACCAGGAAACATGAAATACGGGGTGAATTTTCCACCGTGGCGATATTTCCAACATCTATGCCCAACTCCATTTCTTCTCTAAGACTTTGAATGGGCCATACAGTTGCGGACTCGGCTTCTTCGATGGTTATTTTGTACAAATCTTGTTCGTGTTCAGCATTACCAAGTCGCCGACCTTGATGCTGGGTTGTTCTGTCAGTTTCCGGTCATAATATTTCTTCATCGCTTCCCGCGTATTCTCTAGGCGTTGTTTCGCCTGTCGATGTATGTCCTGCGTCCACTCAGCAGACATTGTTGCACCAAGATTATGAGCCTCTCTTTCTTTCATCCACTCTGTCTGTGGATGAAAGCCATAGTTGGCAAATAATGAGGTCATTTTATGCGCCCTGGTTGCCGAGTTATTGTAGGCATGATCGGTTAATGGCAATAGTTGGTACCAATTCCTCTAATCATTCTTGACAAATTCCGTATGTTACCTTCCAGCACTTGGTTGGTTCTTTCAATCTGTCCGTCAGTTTGAGGGTGGTACGCTGTTGACATGTGTCGTTTAACTCCTAGCATCTTGCACAACCATTCCCAAAACTCACCATAAAACTTCGTGTCCATGTCTGATATAATTTCGGTCCACAATCTGGGAAGTTTCCCAACTTCCGCATGGCCTGTGCCCTCAACGTCCTATCCGGTCGCACTTTCGTAGAGGCTGATAAAATTGGCCATTTTTGTAAACCAGTCTAATACTCCGATTATCTGAGTCTACCCCCGCGATTCCCGTATTTGCGTGATGAAGTCCGTCGAACTAGAGCTCCCGGCAGCATAAGGGACCTCCAACAGTTTGAGTTGCCCATATTTTGCATGCCGCGGGATTTGGTGTGTTGACATTCGTCGCACCATCGTACATAGTCTCTGATCCAAACTGCAAGTCCTTTCCAGTAGAAATCCTTGATTACTATCTCAATGGGGTTTTCCTGTCCGAAGTGCCCCACTACTAACGAGTCGTGACAGCCTTGAGCCCTCTCAGTCTGCAGAGATTCGGCTTTCTGGATGTACAATCGATTTGTGTAGTATAGTAACCCGTCCTTTTCTATGCATTCGTCTGTCATCTTGTTCCACTTTCCCTTATCCTCACCAGTTCATGCCCTCCTTCCTGCCCTCTCTCATCCACTTTGTCAGCCACTATAATTTTGTCTTGAAATGAATCGTTCATCGTTCGCGTCAGGGCTCTATTGACGGGAGCGCTTGATCACATTTCTCTTTCTTTCTTTCCCCGAGGGTGACAGTCGATATCCGCGGCACAAAAGCATTCATTGTCGCTTGTGTCCGATTCAAGGAAACATATTTTGACTGCTTCTTGTTTAGCCCTGATTGGTCGCTTGGCGTTTAGATCGCTTTACCCGAAAACCAATTTGCCCCGCTTGGTTGATCCTAGATCGTCTACTTCCATGGCGTCGGCATTGGCAATTCTTTCTATTATGAGTTGCGCTATCCGATCCCCTGCTTTAAACAATCTGTCCGCATTATCATGCTTTCAAAGCATGACCTTGACTTCTCTGGGGTATTCCGCATCTATTATACCACCACCCACTGCTATTCCCATCTTGCTAGCCATACCACTTCGTGCCACTAGTCTTCCATAGGTTCCCTCTGGGAATCCTATCGCAATACCTGTTTCCCCCCTTGTTTGTCCTTTTGCTCATACCAGACTGTCCGTCAGTGCACAGATGTCATGACCAGCCGCGAATCATGATGGCTTTGGTGCACCTATAGCCTTGTCCGAAAGCTTCCTTATCTTTAGGCTTGGGGTTTCGCCTTTTTGTTGGATGAGGGCCGTCTCTGGGCTTTGTCTTTGATGAATTACTGGAATTTGAAAGTGTTTGGATTTCAAAATTGACTGTACACGGTGAGGAGCTTCCTCCTCAGGACGGTACTCCAGCCATCCACTTAACGCATTGGGTTCCCGCCCCTGGTTCCCGGTCCATATACTATTTTGAAGTCGTAGTTCATCAACTCCTGTGCCTATCGAATTTGCCGCTGGTTCCAGACTTTTTTCATCAAGAATGACTGTATATTTTGATGGCCGGTGTATACCGTCACAGGTTCTTCTTCACCAGAGAGATATCTTTTCCATTCCATGAGCGCTTCCATTATTGCGAGTAATTCTCAAGCATGTATCTGGCAATTTCTTTCCGCCCTATTTAGTGTTCGAGAATGGAACATAACCGGGTGAAGCTGTCTGCCTTCATACTGGGATAGTACAGATCCAAGGGCGAAGTCGCTAGGGTCTGTTTCCACTCCTGTCTTCCTTCCTGGGGAAAAATGCCATTAAATTGCTGCCATTGTAAACCTCATTTTCAACTCCTCAAATGCCTCTTCCTGCTCTCTTCCCCAGTGAAAATCCTTTGGGTTCCCTTTTACCATTGCAGTTATTGGTTTGCATACTTTCGAGAAACTTTTGATGATTCGTCAATAGAGGTTTGCGAATCCAATGAAGCTTTGGACTTCTTCAACCGATCTTACGTGAGCGCAGTTTTCAACATTTTTCACTTTCCTATCACTCATGGTGATTGCCCTTGTTTGGACACTGTATCACAGTATTTCGACTTCCTCAGGGTGGAACATCGACTTTTTCAACGAGACTGCTAGGTCATGTTGTTCAAGCCGGTTCAGCACCTGGCGCACCAGTTTGACGTGGTCTTCCATATTTTCAGAGTATATCAGGATGTCATCTAGTTAGACTACTACTGCGTGGTCTAAAGGTTCTGTTTGTATTTTATTCATCATTGTCTGAACAGTTGCGGGAAAGGTTACGAGTCCGAAAGGCATGACCTTGTACTTATATTGGCTGTATCGTGTCCGAAAGGCTGTCTTATGTTCATCGCTTTTCCTCATTCTAATAAGATGATATCCATCTTTTAGGTCGAGCTTTGTAAACACTGTTGCTCCAGCAACACAATCACGGAGTTCATCCATGAGCGGTAGGGTGTATTTATTCAGGATGGTCAGCTTATTTAGGTTCCTATGGTCGACGCATAGGCGCAGACATCTATTGGGTTTTGGAACGAGGAGGATTGGGGCACCGTAAGGAGATTCTCTATCTGGGATTTTCTCTTCTGCGACCAGTTTCTTGAGGTATTCATCCAGCTCACTTTGCTGGTGGGCCAACATTGGGTAAATTGGCCCCCTAGAGGGCTCGACCCCTTCTTTAAGATTGATGGCGTGGTTGAAAGTTCTTTGAGGTGCCAACATCTTAGTTTTTTTCTCTTCCAAAAGCTCTGTATACTGCGAATACAGGCTTGGCAAGGTCTCTACCTGCACCCGTCGTTCCTCTTCGGGTTCGATCCTTCCTACTTACGGTACTTCTTCATCCTAAGCCACAGTCTCATCCCATTCAAACACATCCGCCAGTTCATCTTCTCCATGAGCATTGCATTTCGTTTCTTCAATGGCCCATTTACATCGCTCCGGGATAATTTTTAGTGACCGTTCGTTGTGCCACCACCCAAACCATCTGATTAGATCATACCTTCCTCAGTTCGCAATTTTGCAACATATCATGCCCTGGTGACCGTTGGCACCAATTTCCAATAGACTAGGGTGGGTATAAAATGTTCCTCATGTGGGCGCAGTCTTGCTATCGAAGGTGGTAATTTTTAATAGTGAATCTGTGGCTTCGGTCGGGATGTCTAGCCATTGTGCGGTCTCCTTGTGCACTAGAAAGATGTTTGAACCTGCATCTAGAAGGACTTTTATCGTGTGTTTTTGCCATCTTGTCTGAATAAATGCCTTCCCTTCAGGGAAGGCGTAGTTCTACGGTTTTTTAATGGGTCTTGAGCTTTCACTCGGGTTCTGAAAAAATGTTTTCATCGTGGCTGTTTTCATGTAAAGTGGGGGTTTGTTACCGTGCCTGCGCAGTTTCGGCTCTTGAAGCCTCCTGAGACAAACCTTGTACAATAAGTGTCTATGTATTGAATATCGGGCGGCCCACTACTAGCGGTGTTTACCTCCTGCCGCAGAGTCCCCATAGTAGAGGTGTGGTGGTTCACAAGAGTACCCCTCGAGTTCGCAACGAGGGTGCGCCGCCCTTTATTGTCAACTGATCTCACATTCGAGGCTGTCCCCTGCGAGGAATCCACTGTACCTTCGCCTTCGAGTTGGTCCAACTCCTCTGGAGTGGGCTCCTCCTACACCATTCTTCAAAACATGAACCTTGTGCACCATAGAGGCGCCCCTGCCTTCTATTTGCCCAGGTGTTGTACCTTGAGAGAAAGTCAGGTTGCCCTGGATTTCGACCCCCCTTCGCGTGTCCTGTAACTAAAGCCTTGTTCTGAGGTATGGTTGTCTTCTCTTGCTATAGGGTCTCGTCAACAACTTTCTTTGCTTGTGACTTTTTATCGTTCCCGTGGTATTCACGGACTACCCATTTTTGGTCGTAAAATGGCAACCGGTATCCTTTTTTGTTTTTTTGGACTTGCTCTAGGATGGCATCACTGACTACGGCGCAGGTTTTGATTTTCGAGTCCGCAACCTCACTACCGAATCACGGTCGTTTTTGGTACCTGGATGACTTTTCACAAAATCTCGTCATCCTCAAAAGCCCAGGCTGGGGGCCTGTGAACCGCTCGCTTCAAGGTTTCTCCCTGGCCATCAACGGTCACAGTGGCTACCTGGCAGCGTCTGCTTAGTGCAAATGATGCTTGTCGCTTGGGCTTTGCTTGTTCTCATTATATTGCCGATACTTGTACCCAGTTTGGACATGACTTCCAAGCGTGGTTTTTTATCCCGCATTGAGTGCATTCGTTGTCGGATTTTGGTTTGTCGACAACCTTTTGATCGACGCTGTTGTGGGCTTCTGCCCCTACCGTGTGTTTAATCTCCCCCGTCACTGCCACCAACCCTTCCTTTTTAACCTTTCTTTCCCCTACCTTCTTAGCCTTATAATCGGCTTTTTTCTTATCCGTGTACTGGTTTTTTACACGCGTTGCGGCAACCCTCGGCTGTGAATCCTCGAACATCCTTTGTTGCCTCTTGTCACATCGGTGTTAGGCGCCCGGACTCCCCACAAGGATTTACAGCGCTAAGTTACGCTACCATGACACGCACGAACTTGGAAGAAAATACATAACACCCGGCTCCACCCACGTCGTTGGGATGGACCGTCATCACTGTCTGCCTGCATAGTTGCGTCCCAACACCAAAGACCACTATCAATGAAAGACATCTTCTAACACCATATACATCGCGGCCGTCCGTTGGACCGGATCCTGTTCGTGGGATATACGAGGGGAGACCTGCAGGAACCTTATGCAGGTGGAAGGAGGTGAATCTGGCGACGGCGCATAATGTTACAGACACTTCAACACAGCCGTTCGGAAGAAGGGGTCTTGAGTAACAGGATATTATGCACGAAGGTTAGTCCGCTCATATCCACAAAGACTTGTAGGGTACGAAGGAGGTAACTATGCCTAGTAACTGGATCGGGTGCATCCACAGGGGACATGCATGTTGGTAAAGGATTGAGTTCGAGGGAAAAAACGCATTCGTATGATCCTGAGGACAAGTCATGTAATGCCGGAAGACCAGAATACGATATGCGGTTGGATGTCAAATTCTCGACAGAACCAAACAAAGAAGACTGGCCATCTTCGGTCCAGCGAGTTAGACTACCCTCCGTAACCACAAGGGCCTGATAATTCGTAACAATGGCTGTCAACGGATAAACAGATGAGCTGACAGCTGACGTGGTTTCCACACTATCAGGAATAACAGAAGCGCAGACCTATAGGTGGGCCATTGGAGCAAAAGGTGTGGTAGAGAGTTTTCAGGGTCTACGAGTGTTCGCACTCAGGTGAAGTTCGCAGAAATGAGGACAAGATACTTAGTTAGTATAGAGTCAGAATGTATACCACAATTGCTCAGACGCGGAATATAAATATCCAAGCATCTTCGCTGCTACTAGAAGCAACAAGGACGGAGAAGAGATCTTATCCATATAATAAGTTTCTCCTTTATCGTTACTAATACTTCAACTATCTATACCGAAGTAACCTTTATATCTAGCCTACAGTACTCGTGGGTTCTTAATGAGTTCTCCGATATAATAACGACTCAGGTTATAGCTCTCGGAATACATCACGCCGAAGCTACCAGCTAACAGTCGGAGGGACCTCCCCGCTGAAGACTATTCTGTTCTTTAAAGTCTTCCTCTGCACGGGTGACGGCCCTGACTGCCTCCAACAATTCCCCATCATCAAGATATTCTCGTAGTGAGACCCGTCGCAATGCATCTTCGGGAATCTCCTCTTCAATCAGTTTTCTCCAGGCTATCGCGGTGACTCTTGCATGGATGTTGAGAGTTTCCGTTTCCAGCAAGAATTTACCGATATCACGGCGATGGTGGACTGATCCCATTTCACTTAGGGATTTTTCTGCTTCCTGGGTGGGACTGAAGCGTCACAGGGCTTGTTCTGCACCAACGTGCTAGAACTCATATGCGTCTTGCCTAGTGTAACCTAACCCTCCTGTCATTTGTCACCAGTAGGTTAACACAAAAGGTGCGACCTGCTTTCCTTCGGTTCGGCTCAGGGCCTATCGGATTCGCTGTGCCACGTCACGCAATGGCCAACTGTTTCGGCCAATCAGATCCGCGCATGTCAACAACAACATGCGTATCTCCTTATATTTTTCGTTTTTGCACAGGGGCGGGGGTTCCCCAGGGCCTCTTGTACGTCATCCCAACGCGCTGGCCATGACTCAGGGAAACAGGTTAAACTGTTGGTTGTTCTCAGCGTCATTGTGGTCCTCTGGCTGGGGTGTGAGTCTATCGTCGCTCCTTCCTTTCCGGCTCTCGCCTGCTTTCCTTCCAGACACTTCTCCTTCATCTTCCAGGTCACTCTCTCCGCCGGGTGCCCCCTCTTTCCCCCTTCTCTAGGGTGCTGGTGGGTTTCCGCCTCCTGCCCCTGAAGCTTCTGGTGTCCGATCTGACACCTTCCCCTGTCCCTTAACCTGCCCCGTCAATTGTTTCACCAAAGCCTTAAGTGCCGAGATCTCGCCAGCTTCCGCCTGTCGCGACTCCTGGTGATATTGCATCTCCTGTGTCATGAGATAATGCTTATCTCATGATTTTCGAGTTTTCATTTATGTTGTTCGTTAATTCGAGGAATCTCTTGGTCCAAGAGTAGGTCCCAGTGCATGCACTGGTCGTTAGTCCCTTGCACTGCCTGCTGGAGCTGGGATGTGACAGCCTTGTGTCTGCCCTGTAGTTCATCTGTCTCCCCAAGTCGCTCGGCCACTTGAGTGGCAAAGCTTTCTTGGACCTTCTGAAATTCCAAGTCTAACAGTTGGCGATGATCGTCTATTCGGGCGAGCTCGTGACCGACTAACTGGACCCCAGCTTTTAACTGTGTCTTGACTTTCACCAGTTTCTGGGCCATCAATAGGATGTCAGTTGGTTGGGAACTGCAAGCAAGATGTTGTTCGTGATGACTTTCAGTGAGCTTAGAATTGAATTGGGCTTGAATTCGGTCTAGTCTCTCGATCGGAATGTGGATGAGGCGATCACTGGTGGGTTGGGGAGTTCTTCTCCCTTCCGCTCTTCGAGTTCCATGCCTTGCTAAGAAGCCCAGGGGCAGTCCGAGGGAACGTTGGGCTTGGTCGGCTTCGTGCGAACGGGGCAGGTGATTGAGGGTTGTTTCCAGACTAGGGGCTGAGGCTTGTTACAATTCGTCCCCATTAAGAAGACACAAATAGTGTAGGCTAGATATAAAGGGTGCTTCGGTATAGATAGTCGAAGTATTGCTAACAGTAAAGGCGAAAACTTGTTAAATTGATAAGATCTCTTCTCCATGGTTACTGTTCTTAATAGCAGCAAAGATGCTGCCAAATTCATATTCCGCATCTGAGAAATAGTGGTCTACATGCTGACTGTATACTAACTAAGTACCTTGTTCCCATTTCTGTGAACCTTACCCCTTTGCGAACACTCGTAGACCCTGAAAACTGTCTACCGCACCTTTTCCTCCCATTGCCCACTTATCGCTTTGCGCTTCTGTGATTCCTGATGGTGTGAATACCACGTCTGGTGTCAGCTCATCTGGTTATCCGTTGACAGCAATGGTTACAAATTATCTTGCCCCCGTGATCACCGAAGGTAGGCTAATTTGCTGGACAGAAGAGGGCCAATCTTCTTTGGTTGGTTCCGTCGAGAATTCGAGCTACAACCGCATATGGTATTCTGGTCTTCCCGCATTACATGACTTGCCCTCGGGATCGTACCTATCAGTTTTTTCCCTGGGACTCCATCTTTTACCAACCTGTCCTTTGTGAATGCACCTGATCCACTTACTGGGCATAGTTACCTACTTCATACCCTACACGCCTTTGTGGGTACGAGGGGACTACATTTCGTGCAAAGCGTACCATTACCTTGGGCCCATCCTTCCGAGTGCGAGTCTTCGAGCATCTGTAACATTATGCGCAGTTGTCCAATTCACCTGCTTCCACTTGCATGTGGTGCCCGGAGCTCTCCCCTCATAGACCCTGCGAACAGGATCTGGTCGGACTGTTGGCTGCGATGCATAGGGTATTATAGGATTTGATCCATTGATAGTGGTCTTTGGTGTTGGGACACAACTACCCAGGCGGCCAGTGATGATTCACCGTCCCAACACCAGGGGTGGAGGGGGGTTTTCGTTTTCTCCCTCGAAGTTCGTGCATGTCAAGGCAGGGTAACTTTGGGCTAGAAATCCTTACGGGAAGTGCGTGCACGTAACAGCTATGAGGGATTTCCTTGGTAAGGTTTACTACAAATTGGATTGTTTCCTTGGTTACGCCGATAGGCCTCTCATACTGGGGTATAAGTCGGGCGCCAACAGGCTGTGGGGCAGACTCCCCCTGCCTGCCTATTCGCCTGGCCCACAACGAAGTCCAATTGGCACTCCACTCCCGCCCACTCGCTTTCCTCACCTGAGACCCCGAGGAACTCTGCTCCAGCCTCGGGGACTCCATACTCTACTCAAAGAACATACCGAGACTCTCAGCCAGATTGCTCAACCCGAACCCCGAATCCAGAGCCAGCAAGTCAGCTACCTCGGTCATCATCTCTGTCAACCCTGCTGACGTCCCCACGATGGGTACCTCCATCAAGCTTTTCTCCCGCTCAAGGACTATCGCGCGTGCCTACTTCTCAAACCGTTACACCCAGTGCAGAAACTGGTGGCGCTTTGGACATCTGGTGCCGCGCTGCCCCACCGCCGACCTAGTGTGCCCGCTCTGCTCCCTCAACCCCTCCCACTCGAACCCCCGTTGCCCAAACCCCACCTGCCCTAGCAGTGGCAACCTTAAGGCTACTCCTGGCTGTTGCTCTTCCTCACCGGCCGGCTGCGTCAACTGCGGAGGGCAACATACCGCCCTCTTCAAAGACTGCCCTACCTGGCCGGCTCCTTCCACTCTCAGCCGTTCCGCCCCTCATCCAGAGAACTTATGTGCACTGCCCATTGGCGACGCGATGGAGACGGCCACCAACAATGATAACATGTCGCCCCCCCCTTCACCGACCCACTCCCTCCAATCAGCCTTCGAGGTGGAAACGCCGCGCACAAGGACAACGACGATCATTCCGGCCCCCCCAAGGCCTGCCCATAGTGTTGGTGCCACTCATCCCATGGAGGCCCCCCAGTCCCTCACCCATCCCCCGCCAGAACCTGGGCTCGGCCCGCTAATGGGGTACAACCAATCATCGCCTGACGATGAGCAGGTCTCTCCGCCCCGGCCCAGACACTTCACACTCGTTCAACACAACTGCCTCGAGAGCTGGGATGTATTTCTAGCCTTGTTTATTTCGTTATCACAGCTAGCCCATACACCATCGATTGTTGCCCACCACGACCCCGCGGTCTACAAGGGCAAGCTTCCTTCCTTCCAGCTTGACTCTAACTTCTCGCCCACCGGCACTGGAAACAAGGAACCCCGCCTTGCTTTTTATGTTTTTCGTGCCTTTTTGTCTACTGTTAATTTGATTCCGCTGTTTTCGACAGTAGTGACATCATGGCTCTTGACCTCTTTACCCCTGAAGGATTTTTCAACACCGCTAGGACAAGTTTCACCATAATAAACTCCTCCAGCACCAAAGGCTGGTCCAACAACACCCGCTCCATGCCACCTGACCTTATTTTCAGCAACCTACCAGGACCTACTCTTACCTTGGAAGGCCTCAACATGCATCACGGGATGGCCCTATTAGGTGGTAGCTTCAGCGTGAGGTATTGCAACAGCTAGGACCTGAGTCATTATTATATCTGAGAACTCGTTAAGAAGACACGAGTAATCTAGGCTAGATATAAAGTTACTGCGGTATAGATAGTCGAAGTATTGGTAACGACAAAATAGAAACTTATTCTATTGATAAGATCTCTTCTCGGTACTTGTTGTTTGTAATAGCAACGAAGATGCTTGGATATTTATATTCCGCGTCTGAGCAATCGCGGTATACATGTGATCTCTATACTAACTAAGTACCTTGTCCGCAATTCTGCGAACTTCACCTGAATGCAAACACTCGTAGACCCTGAAAACTCTCAACTAGACCTTGTGCTCGCATGGCGAAGCTTTCGGTCTGGGCTGCTGTTGTTCTTGATGGTGTGGAGACCATGTCAGGTGTCAGCTCATCCATTTATCCATTGACAACAATGGTTACGAATGATCTTGGCCCCATGCTCACCGAGGGTAGTCTAACTCGCTGGAGAGAAGATGTCCAATGTTCTTTGGTTGATTCCGTCGAGAATGTCGACATGCAACCGCATGTTGGATTCTGGTCTACGGGCATTACACGACTTGTCTTCAGAATCTTACCTATAGGCTTTTTCCCTCGGATTCCATCTTTTACCAACCTGTCCTTCGTGGATGCACCCGACCCACCTACTGGGCATAGTTATCTCCTTCATACTCTACAAGTCTTTGTAGGTACAAGGGGACTAACGTTCGTGCGAAAACGTCCTGTTACCTTCGACCCACTCTTCCGACTGTCAGTCTTTAAGTGTTTGTAGGTTTATGCGCTGTCGTCCGACTCCCATCCATCTGCCTGTATCAGGTGCCCGAAGGTCTCCCCACATACACCCTGGGAACAGGGTCCGGTCGGATGGACAGCCGCGACGTATACGGTGTTATAGGATGTGTTCCATTGCGAGTGGGCCTTGGTGTTGGGACGCAACTACGCAGGCGGCCAGGGATGACTCGGCGTGCCACGGCAGGGGCTGGAGGGGGATGTTATCTTTCTCCTGCGAAGTTCGTACGTGTTAAGGTAGGGTAACTGTGTCCTGTAAATCCTGACGTGGAGTCCGTGCGCCTAACACGAGCTCCCCTCTTCGCAGTGTTTGTACCGAATACTCTCTGTCTATTATACAATCTATCTTCCGTTTCAAGCTCCAGATAGTAGGGCTAAAAACCGCAGGCGTTTACTTGTCCACCAATGGAAAACCTTTCTTATGTTACGCGACCTCTTGCGGGCCCCGCATCTCTGTGTTTTCTCTATGAAACCTGTGCCCCTCATCCAGCGCGTTCGTCATACCTTCGTGTGCCGCCTAAGTATGTTCTTCCTCCGGGCAGCCTTTCTAGTTCACAAAATATTGAAGTTGTTTCATCGGTTTATTCCTTCCTGGAACCTTTCCTGTGTAGGAAATGATTGCACGCATGACGATCCATTCTACCTTCCATTCTAAATCTCCCTCGATGTCCTCGGGGGGATCTCGGGGCGGTTGTTCGCGATTTGGTCGGTTTGAGGCATGGTAGGGTTCCAACAACGAAACATGAAATAAAGGATGAATCTTCCACAAGGGCGATGTTTCCAACTTGTATGCCCGGCTTCCTTTCAGCTGTAAGACTTCTAACGGGCCATACAGTTTTGGACTCAGCTTCTTCGCTGGTCGTTTTGTATGTATGTTCTTCGCATTCAACATTACCAACTCGCCGACCTCGATGCGGGGGTGTTCCGTGGCTTCTCGGTCGTAATATTTCTTCATCTATTCCCGTGTATTTTCTAGAGTTTGTTTCGCTTGTTGATGTATGTCCACCATTCTGTGAGCATACATTGTCGCCCCAGGGTTATGAGCTTCTCGCTCTTTTATCCATTCCGTCTGTAGGTGAAAGCCGTAGTTAGCGAATGTTAGGCGCACGGACTCCCCGTAAGGATTTACAGGGCAAAGTTACCCTACCTTGACACACTCCAACTTCGAAGGAAAAAGATAACACCCCGCTCCAGCCCCGGCGTTGGGACAGCGCGTCATCACTGGCCGCCTGGGTGGTTGCGTCCCAACACCAATGACCACTATCGACGGAACACATCTTATAACACCGTATACGTCGCGGCCGTCCGTCCCACCGGATCCTATTCGCAGGGTATATGGGGGGAGAGCTCCGGGCACATTATGCAGGTGGAAGCAGGTGATTCGGACGACGGCGCATAATGTTACAGACACTTGAAGACAGACAGTCGGAAGAGTGGGTCGAAGGTAACAGGACGTTTTCGCACAAAGTTAGTCCCCTCGTACCTACTAAGTCGTGTAGAGTATGAAGGCGGTAACTATGCCCAGTAAGTGGATCGGGTGCATCCACAGAGGACAAGTTGGTAAAAGATGGAGTCCCAGGGAAAAAGCCTACAGGTACGATCCCGAGGACAAGTCCTGTAATGCCGGACGACCAGAATACAATATGCAGTTGCAAATTGAATTCTCGACGGAACCAACCAAGGAAGATTGGCCATCTTCTGTCCAGCGAGTTAGACTACCCTCGACGAGCACGAGGGCAAGATAACTCGTAGCCATTGTTGTCAATGGATAAACGGATGAGCTAAACACCTGACGTGGTCCCCACACCATCAGGAATAATGGAAGCGCAGACCGATAAGTTGGCCATGGGAGCAAAAGGTGTGGTAGAGAGTTTTCAGGGTCTACGAGTGTTCGCACTCGGGTGAAGTTCGCAGAGTTGCGGGCAAGGTACTTAGTTAGTATAGAGTTAGCATGTATACCGCGATTTCTCAGACGCGGAATATAAATATTGAAGCATCTTCGCTGCTATTACACACAACAAGCACGGAGAAGAGATCTTATCAATATAATAAGTTATTCTACACTTTTATATCGTTACCAATACTTCGACGATCCATACCGAAGCGAACCATTATATCTAGCCCACATTACTCGTGTCTTCTTAACGAGTTCTCCGATATAATCACGATCAAGGTCCTAGCTGTCGGAATATCTCACGCCGAAGCTACCACCTAACAGCGAAGCAGGGTGTCATCTTATATGCGTTCGTTGCTGAGTTATTATAGGCATGTTCGGCTAACGGCAATAATTGGTACCAGTAGCTCTGATCGTAGTTGACAAATGTCCGTAAGCAACCCTCCAGTACTTGATTGGTTCTTTCCGTTTGTAGGTCAGTCTCAGGGTGGTACGCAGTCGACATGTGTCCTTTGACTGAGATCATTTTGCACAATGATTCCCAAAATTCGCCGTGAAACTTCGAGTCCATGTCAGATATGATTTCAGTGCCTAATCTGTGAAGTTTCCAAACTTCCCGAAGGAATGTGTGCGCGACATCTTTTGGGGTCACGTTTGCGTGCAGGCCGATAAAGTGGGCCATTTTTGTGAACCGGTCTACTACTACCTTTATCTGGGTCATCACCAGTTATTCCGCAAGGTGTGTGCTGAAGTCCTTCGAAATGGAGCTCCAGGCAGCATAAGGTACTTCCAAACATTGAAGTAATCCATAGTTGGCATGCCGCGGGGATTTACTGTGTTGACATTCGTCGCAGGATCATACATAGTCTCTGATCCAATCTGCAAGTTCATTCCAGTAGAAATCCCTTGTTACTATCTCAATCGTCTATTCCTGTCCGAAGTGCCCCGTTACTAACGTGTCGTCACAGCCTTTGGCTATCTTGCTCTAAAGGGATTGGTCTTCGGGGATGTACAATTGATTCTTGTAGTATAGTAACCCATTTTTTTCTATCCATTCGTTCAGAATCTTGTTTCCACTTTCTCTCGACCTGACCAGTTCACGGCCTCGTTCCTGCCACCCCTCATCTTCTTTGCCAGCCACTATAATTTTCTCTAGAAATGAATCGTTTATTGTTCGCGTCAGGGCTTCATTGACTTGAGCGCTTGATAACATTTGTTTTTCTATCATCAACCGAGGGTGATAGCAGATATCAGATGCGCTAAAGAATTCGTTGTCGCTTGTGTCTTCGTGAAGTAAATATATTTTGACTCTTTCTTCTTTAGCCATGCTGGATCCCTTGGGGTTTAGGTCGCTTGACCCGAAACCCAATTCTCCTCACTCTGTTGTTCCTGGATCGTCTACTTCCAGGGCGTCGGCATTGGCAATTCATTCTATTATGAGTTGCGCTATCCGATCCCCTGCTTTAAAAAGCTGTCTGCTTCGCCATAATTTCTATGTATAACCTTGACTTCTCCGCTGTAATCCACATCTATTACCCCACCGCCCACTGTGATTCCCATCTTGCTAGCCATACTACTTCTGGTGGCTAGCCATCCATAGCTCCCTTCCCGCACTCCTATCGCACTACCCATTTCCACCATTGTCTGTCCTTTTGCTAGTACCAGCCCGTCCATCAGGGGATAGATGTCATGACCGGCCGCCAACCGTGATCCTTCTCTCTGGACTATAGTGTTGTTCGAAAGCTTCAGTATCCTGAGGCTTCCAGGTTCGCATTTTTCTGGGGTCAGGGCCTTCTCTGCACTTCCTTTTTGATGAATTACAGAAATTTGAAAATGTTCTGTTTTCAAAATTCACTGCTGAGTGTGACGAGCTCCCTCCTCAGGACGGTACTCCAGGCGTCTTCTTAACGTGGGGGTTTCCCGCCTCTGATTTCCGGCCGATAGACTATCCTGAAGTTATACTTTGTCAACTCTTGGCCCCATGGAATTTGCCGCTGGTTCCAGCCTTTTTTGGTTAAAAACGATTGTAGATTTTGGTGATCAGTGTATCCTGTCACGGGTTCTTCTTCACCACAGCGATATCTTTTCCATTCTTTGAAGGCTTCCATTATTGCGCGTAGCTCTTTGGCATCTATCTCGTAATTTCTTTTGGTGCTATTCAGCTTTGGAGAATGGAACGCCACACGGTAAAGCCGTCAGCCTTGGTATTGGGATAGTACGCATCCGAGCGCGAAGTGGCTAGCCTCTGTCTCCACTACTGTTTTTCTTCCAGGGTAACTATCCGATAAGAGCGGTACCCTCATGAACCTCCTTTTCCACTCCTGAAACGCCTCCTCCTGCTCACTTCCCCAGTGAAAATCCTTTGGGTTCCCCTTTAATGTCTCGGTTATTGGTTTGCAACCCTTTGAGAAATCTTTGATGAACTGTCGATAGAAGTTTGCGAATCCAATGAAGATTGAGACTTGTTTAACCAATCTCGTGTGTGCCCAATTTTGCACACTTTTCACCTTTCTATCACATATGGTGACTCTGCTTGTCTTAACAATGTATGCCAGGAATTCGACCTCCTCCATATGGAAGACAGAGTTCCTCAACGAGACTGCTAGGTTGTGTTGTTCGAGCCGGTCCACCATCTTTTGGACTAGTTTGATATGGTCGTCCATATTTTCACAGTCTATCAGGATATCATCCAGGTAAATGACAACTCCGTTGTCCAAGAATTCTCTTAGGATTTTGTTCATCCTTGTCTGATACCTTGCGGGGGCGTTAACGAGCTCGCAAGGCATGACCTTATATTCGTACGGTCTGTATCTGGTACGCAACACGGTCTTATGTTCATCGCCTTTGCTTATTCGAATAAGATGATATCCATCTTTTAGGTCGCGCTCCATAAACACTTTTGCACCTGCAACCCGATCCCGGAGTGCATCCATGAGCGGTAGTGGGTACTTGTTTAGGATTGTCAGTGTATTGAGGTTTCTGTAGTCTACACACAATCGTAGACTTCCCTCTGGTTTGGGAACGAAGAGGATTGGAGCACCGTAAGGGGATTCGCTATCTGCCATTTTGCCCTCTGCAAGCATTTTCTTAAGGTATTTGTCCAGCTCGTTCAACTGGTGGGCCGACATTGGATAAATCGGGCCCCAAGGGCGTTTGGCCCCTTCCTTAAGGCTGATGGCGTGGTCGAAAGTTCTTCGAGGTGCCAACCTCTTAGCCTTTTTTTCTTCAAAAAGGTCTTTAAATTGCCAATACGGTTTTGGCAAGGTCACCAGCTGTATTCCTCCTTCCTCTTCTCGTTTGATCCTCCCCACATAGTGTGCTTCTTCGTCATATGCCACAGTTTGATCCCATGGAAACAAATCTGCCACTGCTTCATGGTCGGTATGTGCATGGCACTTCGCTTCTTCAAAGACCCACCTACTTGGGTCCGCGATGTTTTTTAGGAGGTGTTCGTCATGCCACCACCCAAACGGGATAATCAAATCATGTTTTCCTTTGTTCGCCATTTCGCAGGCTATCCTGCGCCAGTGACCGTTGGCACTGATTTCCAATGAAATAGGATAGGTATAGAATAGTCCGCCTGCAGGCGCAGTTAGGCCATCGAAGCTTGTGATTTTTAACGGTGAATCTTCAGTTTCGGTCGCGACCTTAGGCCGTTGTGCCGTTTCCTGATTCCTGAGAAAGATGTTTGAACCGGAGTCTAAAACCACGTTTATCGTGTTTTTCCAGCCTTTTAGTTCAATAAATGCCTTCTCCTCAGTGCAGGCATAATGCTTAGGTTTTTTAATGGTTCTTGAGCTTTCGCTTGGGTTTTGATGAAATGGTTTCATCACGGCGGTTTCATGTAACGTGGGGGTTTGTTACCGCACCTGCGCAGTTTCGGCTCTTGAAGCCTCCTCAGACAAACTTAACAATAAGTGTCTAATTCTTTTCATATCGGGCAGCCCACTACTAGCGGTCTTTACCTCCTGCCGAGGAGTTCCCATATTACAGGAGTGGTGGTTCACTAGAATACTTCTCGAGTTGGCAAATAGGGTGCGCCGCCCTTTATTGTTGACTTATTTCTCATATGAGGCTGTCCCCTGCGAGGAGTCCCCTGTACCTTCGCCTTCATGTTGGTCTCAATCCCGAGACCCCCTCCGACACCATTTGACAGGCATGAACCTTGTGCAGCATAGAGGCACCCCTGGATTCTATTTGCCTGGCTGTTGTAGCTGGTGAGAAAGTCCGGTTGCCATGGATTTCGACCCCCCTTCGCATGTCCTGCAACTCAAGTTCCGTTCTGACGAATGCTTGTCTTCTCTTTCCCTTCTACTCTCTTCGACCGCTTTCTTCACTTGTGATGTTTTATGGTTCCCTTGATGAGCACGGCCCACCCATCTTTCGTCGTAGAATGGCAACCGGTATCCTTTTTATGTTTTTGTAGCCTTCGGGTTGGATTCCTTCACCGAGTACGCTGCAGGTCTTTCGATTCGAGGCGGCAACCTCACTACCCAGTCAGCGTCGCTGCTGGTACCTGGACGACTGTTTTCACAATATCTTGTCGTCCTCAAAAGCCCAGGCTGGGGGCCTTTGAACCGCTCGTCTTCAGCGTGGTCCCTGGCCATCTACGGCCACAGTGTCTACCTGGGGGCGTTGCTTTGGTGCGAATGTGGTGTGTCGTTTGGGCTTCGATTGCCCTCGATATACAGCCGATACTTGTACCGGCTTTCGACAGTATTTCCAGACATGGTTTTTCATTCCGCATCGCATGCATTCGTTGTCCGATTTCCGTTTATCGACAACCTTTTGATCGGCGCCCTTGTGGGCTTCTGCCCAGACTGTATGTTTAACCTCCCCCGCCGGTGCCACCGACCCTTCCTTTTTCACCCTTCTTTCACCAGCCCTCTTTTCCTGATAGTCGGCCTATTCTTTAGCCATGTTCGGTTTTTTTACAGGCTTTGCGGCGACTGTTGGCTTCGAATCCTCGGATTTCCTTTTTTCGCCCCTTGTCACACCGGAGGGACCGCCCCCTCAAAGAGTTTTTGGTTCCCTAAAATCTACTCCCGCTCTGGTGACCGTCCTGACTTCTTCCAACCATGCCCGTCCTCGCCATAATCTCGTAATGAGAGTCGTCGTAATGCATCTTGGGGCATTTGGTTCTCAATCATCTTCCTCCAGGCTATCCCGGTAACCCTTGCTTGGATATCGAGATTTTCCATTTCTGGCAAGAATTTAGCGATATCACCGTGATATTTGACAAAGCCCATTTCAGTCAGGGAATTTCGGCCTCACGTGTCGGGCCGAATCGGGCCCCTGCTTGTTCTGCAAAGACATGCTAGAACTTATATTCTACTTGTCTGGTGAAACCTAATTCTCCGGTTATTTGCCTTTTCCCTTCACCTGTCCCATCAATTGTTCAACAAGCGCTTTAAGCACAGAGATCTTGCCATCTTGGGCCTGTCGCTACTCTTGTTCATGTTGAAGCTCCCCTCTCATGCGGTTAGTGCTCACCTCCTGGTTCTCACGTTCCTGTTTGTGTTGCGCGTTCATCGGAGCGATCTGTTGGTCCAAGAGTATGTCACTGTGCATAGACTTTTCGCTAGTCCCTTGCACTGCCTCGTTGAGCTAGGATGTGACAGCCTCGTCTCTGGCTTGTCCCTCATTTGTCTGCCCAAGTCATTCAGCGACTTGAGTAGCGCCGCTTTCCTCGATCTTTTGATAACCCCTAAGTCCAAGAGTTGGACCTGATGGTCTGTTCGGGTGAGCTCCCCACTGACTAACAGGGCCCCTCCTTGTAACACTTCCTTGACTTGCAACAGTTCTTGGGCCATTAATAATATGTTGGTTAGTAAGGAACTGAATGCAAGATGTTGTCTGTCTTGACTCACGGTGAGTGAGGTATCGAATCGTCCTAGAATTCGGTCTAGTCATGCGATTGATTCGGTGGCGCATGAGGGACTCGCTAGAGTGTTCAGGCGTCCGTCGACCATCTCCGAGTCTTGGTTTCCCATATTTTGCTAGAAAGCCTAGTCCGACCGGGAATCGAGGTGTCCGTTCCGCTGAATGTGATCTGACTAGGTGGGTGACGGCTGTCTCCACACTGGGGGCGGAGTCTCGGGACAGTTCATCACCTCCCTCATTTCCTTCCTCCCCTCTCCTCGTGTTGCCATTCCATGACTTGAGGCACTTTGGGGTTAGAAACCATTACTATGGTTTCTTAACAGGAAACTTATGGTTTGTTTCCTCCGCACACTGCTGGTATCTGGAAGTGCTGACTCGAGTTTGCTTCTGTTGCTGGGTACTGGGTGTACTAAATGGAGTTTGATTTCTGCGACGGGTTGTGACGGGTAAAGTTTGGGCCGTCCTGGTACTGGTATAGTGCGGCGATGTCTTCAAGTGGGATGGTGCTTTCTGGATTTATGCACGAGAAATAAGATTCCTTGTAGGGCTCATTGGTCCCGATTTTGGAAATATCGTGGGGGTTGAGGACTTCGTCTATTGCTGTAGTGTTGAATGGTCTTGGTTCGAAACGTTTTTTGAGTTTGGGACTATGAGTGTCTCTGCCAAACATTTGTCTCAGTAACGATGAGAACTATCAATATACGGTTAGGTAGTAGCATCGGCGTGAGGTATTCGGACAGCTAGGACCTGAGTCGTTATTATATCAGAGAACTCGTTAAGAAGACACGAGTAATGTAAGCCAGATATAAAGTTACTTCGGTATAGATAGTGGAAGTGTTGGTAACGATAAAATAGTAACTTGTTTATCGATAAGATCTCTTCTCGGTGCTTGATGTTTGTAATAGCAACGAAGATGCTTCGAAATTTATATTCCAAGTCTGAGCAATCGCGGTATACATGTTATCTCTATACCAACTAAGTACCTTGTCCGCAATTCTGCGAACCTCACCTGAGTGCAAACACTCATATACCCTGAAAACTCTCCACCTTTCGCTCCCATTGCCAACTTATGGGTCTGCGCTTCTGTTGTGCCTGATGGTGTGGAGACCACCTCAAGTGTCAGCTCATCCGTTTATCCGTTGACAACGATGGTTACCAATTATCTTGCCCCCGTGCTGACCGAGGGTAGTCTAACTCACTGGATGGAAGATGACCAATCTTCTTTGGTTGGTTCCGTTGAGAATTGCGACATGCAACCGCATGTTGGATTCTGGTTAACGGCATTATACAACTTGTTCTTGGAATCGTACTTGTGGGCTTTTTCTCTCGGACTCGAACTTTTACCAACCTGTCCTTTGTGGATTCTCCCGATCCACTCACTGATCATAGTTACCTCCTTCATACTCTACAAGTCTTTGTAGGTACGCGGGACTAACTTTCGTGCGAGACGTTCAGTTACCGTCGACCCACTCTCCAGACTGGCTGTCTTCAAGTGTCTGTAACCTTATGCGCCGTAGTCCGATCCACCTGACTCCACTTGCACACGGTGTCCCAAGGTCTCCTGTCATCCACCCTGCGAACACGATCCGATCGGAGGGACGGCCGCGACGTATACAGTTTATAAACCTTTTTCCATAGATAGTTGTCTTTGGTGTTGGGACGCAACTACCCATGTGGCTAGTGATGACACGCCGTACTAACTCCGGGGCAGGAGCGGGCTGTTATCTTGTTCCTTCGAAGTTCGTGGGTGTTAAAGTAGGGTAACTCTGCCCTGTAAATCCTCACAGGAAGTCTTTACGCCTAACACGCCCCCCCTTTCTCAAGTTTCATGGACAACAAGATTGCTACCCCGGTCCCTTACTTTGACAGGGCCACGCAGCCGCGTTTTTCACTAATCAACACGCCCGGGGTCTACCCCCGGTTTTTGATGTCCCTTGTGCGCCTGCTGGGGGATATAGACCTGTCCTTTGCCTCCCCCCTCCTTATTTCTTATCTTGCAGAATGGTCCAATCCCCTGCCCTCTACAGGTTCCGACCACATTCCTATTCTCCAACCTTTTGATACCCCCTGTTTTCCAGCACCACCTCCCCAGCCAAACCGGGCCCTGACCAACTAGCACCTGGCAACCAATGACCTCAAACTGTGGAAAGTTCTCCCTCCCCCCCCCCCTCCCCACCTCCCACTCCATGGGTGTCTGGTTCAACACAAATCTCAATAGGGTCTCTGCTACGCTAGCCCTGCACACTCCTCTCCAACTCATCAAGCACAGGTCCAAACCATCGTACTCTACGACACTCTCCGAGCTCGGTAAGCCTGACAACTGCACGCTGACGGCGTCCAAAAGGGACCGACACGACGCCTCTCTGCTGCTATCCGCCAGGGCCCCCCGCTCCTCCTACTTCAAAGCCATCAAAAAGGCAAAAAGAGATCACTGGTGCCACTTCCGGTCAACAGTGACACCACATACTGTCTTGACCGGGCAGAAGTCGGCCATCGGCCGCCACCCCCCTCGCTTCCCGGAGTTACCAGGAGCCACAACGCCACTTGAGCTTAACAAGACTCTGCTCAATCACTTCTTCCCTGGTAGTCCCACCAACAACCACCACACCATCCTCCTCCCCTGCAAGGCCATTCCGGCACTATAGTCATCAGAGGTGGAAAGGGCCTTGGCCCGCCCCGCCCCCTCGTCTGCTCCCAGGCCCGACATGACCCTCAATTCTGATTGGAAGCGCATCCACAACGTAGCGCTAAATCTTATCCTCGACCTCCTTGCCCCGCTACTGTCCCATGGTTTCCACCCTCCCTGCCTGAAAAAGGCCGATGGCATAGTCCTGGACAAGGCAGGGAAGCCATCCTGTGACTTGCCCTCTACCTTCCGCCTGATTGTCCTGGTAAAACCCTTCCCAAAGATCCTCGAAAGAATTATGAACGGTTGCCTCTCCTGCGTGGCCCTTGTGGCGGGCGTTATCACCCCACACCAATGCGGATCCATCGCTGGATTGTCAGTGGCGGATGCCTGCAACACCCTGACCCTTGAGATCAGGACCCTCCAGATCGACAAAAGCAAGGTTTCCACACTCTTCCTGGACATCAAAGAGGGTTTCGACAATGTCAACCCGTCCTCCCTCTGCAGTATCCTCAAAGCCAAAGGTGTCAAACCTTATCTACTGCCCTGGACGGGGTCTTTCCTCACGGGCGGATCCTGTCGTCTGGTTTTTCAGGGTTTCCCCAAAGTCTTCGCCCCCGTCTCCGATGGAACCCCACAAGGGTCCTCGGTTTCAGCCCTCCTCTTCGTTATCTATGTTTCACGCCTCCACTATGAGATCCCCGATTGTCTGACTCACTCTTATGTGGATGACTTCGCCCTGACGGCCTCGTCGGATTCAACCCGCCACAATGTTCGAATTCTGCAACGGCAGTACGCTATACTTAAAGCAAGAGGGTCCCGCCTAGGGGTGGGCTTCTCTGTCCCCAAAACCAAACTGATCCACAGGCCCACAAACAGGGACAGGGATCCACCCTCTGCAGCCCCGGTCCATCTGGACAGGATGGTCTTCCATCCCAAAGGTGAAATAAGATGCCTTGGCCTCTGGTTCACTCCGTCGCTCTCCACTACCCCCCACTTCACCAAATGACTAGCTAAGGCACAAGCTGCCTTCGTAGCGGTCAAAAGGCTCTTCCGCCCAGGGATGGGTCTCCCCCCCTTCCTGTGCCATCGCTTGGCCGCGTCCCTCCTCTTCCCCATCCTCTCACATGCGGGAGACGTTTTCCACCCCCCAGTCCACATGGTGAGAAGGTTAGCAGTCTTCTGGCATAAGGTCCAAAGGTGGTGTACAAACTGTTTCGCCTGTACCACAACTGACATCCTGGCAATGGAAGCCGGCCTCCCCCCCCTGGACTTGCTCCTGCCCTACAAGAGACGTCTGGCCAACCTTCGAGTATTGTGTTCCCCACCCCACCGAGATCAAGCCTGCCACAGCCTGCCTTGCCCCCTCGGTACTGACCCCCTCCCTCCTCCGCCATGAACCTGACCACAGGACCCTTCTGGCAAGATATCTGGGGAGTCGCCTCCCCCTCCCATGGCTTCAGCCTCGCCCCCCTTCCAAGAACAGGGCCCACCTCCCCCAAGACGTGGTACCCCACTGAATGCTATGTTTACTAGGCCCTGACGGGCTCGACCTCCTCCCAGTCACCTCCCAGAACCTGCTTGCTGAGGCTTATCCTGAACCCGTGGAAGGACGTACCTACCCCCAGCTCAGCCGGCGTTGCCACCACCTACTCATGGAAGGATGGAGAGACCGGACCCCAGACCTGGCAAGATACCTGTACCCCCCCTCACTTAAGCCCCATCCCTTTATGCCCCTCAACAAATTCGACGCAGGAAGGCTCCACCAGATGAGATCAGGAAAAGGTTACCTCCATGCCCATCCATCCTGGGATAACAATAGCCCTACCACCTGCTCCAGATGCAACGAGTCCCTGGAGACTTTCAAACATGCCATACTGTCCTGCCCCACGTGGGCACCAGTCAGGGACCACCACCTTCAGGCTGTTTCTGACATGGGCCCCGACGCTCCTGTCTGGTCCTCGGCCACTCTTCTAGGAGCCCTCTCCCGATTCATTAGGTCAACCAGGACCGCGTTTACCCCGGGCATGTTTTCCCGCGCCACCTCTGCCGCTAGCTCTGCTTCTTCCTGCTCATCTTTTGTAGTTTCCTTTGGTTATTTTATGTCGTCACAGGAAACCTAGGTTTAAATTCTTTGGGTTTCAGGTTGCCTGTAGTTTCCGCTGGTTAAAAGAGGGTTTCCTTAAGGTACTTGTTTTTGATTTCGTGCCCGTCTGTGGGCCAGGGACCGGTACGGACCCCTATGAGGATGTTTGGTGACGGGTGTTTCTTATGTTTGTTTGTTTTGGATTTTAGGTTTTCTTTTCGCCATAGCTAGCGCTGCATGCAATTTCTTGTACCTTAACAACAAATATATGATATAAAAAAAATTAAAATTAAAAAAGCCCCTTATTTCTTTCGATGCTCCGCACCCTCTACACCTCCAGTCATTCAAATCACAACTCCACGTCCTTCAGTGGACGATCCCTCCTCGCCTCCTACTTCTGCCCCTTGCACAGGCCTCGCGTCCCTGTACCCCGTCCCCACGATGGACAACCTTCCAGACATCCCCATGGTGTTCCCTCCCCTTCTATCCTCTGGCTCCCCCTCTAGGGCGCCCTCAGTGGCGTCCTCTGAGGCAGAACCATCCCAGACCCTTCTTCTCCTTCGCCAGTTTTTCCACAAAACGCACGATAGACTCAACTTCTCACCACTTCAAATCCCCATCCCCGACAACCGGCAGCTCTGAGACCTCACAGAAGGCGAAACAGTCCTCATCCCTTTCCTCTGCTCCGCCCTCAACACGCTCAAGTCAATGACGCGTCAGCTGGACGTCCTCACCACCCCAATGGGCAATATTCACTGCACAGTGGCAACCCTCCCAACCGTCCCTACGATGGAAAGTGCACTTTCCCCGATTGACGTGTCCATTTGTGACCTTTCACATAGGACAACCACGGCTCCACCCCGTGTACCCACCCAAGCTCGGCCTGTTGTTCCCCTGACTGGATCCACCACAAGGGCTGCCCCCTCACCCGCCCACCCCCCCCCCAGGCCCCTCACCCCACCCCCCAAATCTTCTGGATCGGGCTTTGACCCTGACATCCCCCATTACGACCCTGTGGCACGGGTCTTCTATGGGGACCCCCGGGCCTATGCTATTAAATTCACTGACTCGTGGACTAACGCCTTTCGTGACGGCAAATACCCGGACCCCTCCTCTTTCGTCTCGGGCGATGTCAACCCCGCCTGGCACAAACCCCAACACTCGTACACCCAGGCTGCCTCGTCCAGTGCCCCCAGGGGATCCAAGACGAATAAGAACACTTCCACAGGCTCGAAAGTCGCTGCTGTCGTCAAGTCGGCCCCTGCCCTACAGAAGCTGAAATCCCTCCCCACGGCTGAAAGAAGGTGCAATGCCCCTCGCTCCCCACCCACTGAACACTGAGAGTCCTTCCTGATCACTGCCACCTTCCGCGACATCGCCGCTCGTGTCCTCAGGGATGGAAACTGCACTCTCGCTCGGGCCGTCCCAGCTAAAGTTACCGACCGGGGTTCGTTCAGTCTCCTCCTCTCCAACCCTACCACCCCCACGGCCGCCTTCCCGCCATACTTCGACGCCCTCACCGCCCAACTCAACTGTTCCTTGCCAATGGCAGACTCTCCTTGGATGCCCTTTCGCCTTGCCCCCAACCAAGTCCAGTTGGCAATCCACTCCCTCCCGCTCGCTTTCCTGCCCGGAGACCCTGACGAGCTCTTCCCCAACCTCCTGGACTCCATCCTCAAAGCAAAGAATGTACAGATTCTCTCAGCTAGATTCCACAACCCGAACCCCGAATGGAGAGCCGGCAAGTCGGCTACCTAGGTCATCGTCTCAGTCAACCCTGGTGACCTCCCCAAGATGTGTACCTCCATCAGGATTTTCTCCCGCTCAAGGACAATCGAGCATGCCTACTCCTCAAACCGCAACACCCAATGCAGAAACTGCTCTGGCTTTGGACATGTTGCACCCCGCTGCCCCTCGGCCGACCCAGTGAGCCTGCTCTGCTCCCTCAACCACTCCCGCTCACACCACCTTTGCCTGAACCCCACCTCCCCTAGCGGTGGCAACCTTAAGGCTATGCCTAGCTGTTGCTCTACCTCACCAGCCGGCTGCATGCACTGCGGGGGGGAACACACCGCCCTCTTCAAGACTGCCCTAGCCGCCCGGCTCCTTCAACTCTCAGGCGTTCCGCCCCTCCCCCAGAGAACTTACGTCCGCCGCGGGTTGGCAACGCGATGGACAAGGCCACCAACGACGATAACCCATCACCCCCCGCTTCTTCAACCCGCTCGCTCCAGACCGCCTTCGAGGCAGAAATGCCACCTGCCAGGAGAACGACGATGATTCGGGCCCCCGGAAGGCCTGCCCACAGTGCTGATGGCCTTCCTCCCGTGGAGGCTGCCAGGCCCTCACCGTTCCCCCGCCAGACCCCGGGCTTGGCCTGCTTATGCAGTAGAACCAACTACCTCGGCGTCGTGAGCAGGGCTCTCCGCCCCCGCCAAGACACTGCACACTCATTCAACACAACTGCCTTGGGAGCTGGGATGTGTGTCTTTCCTTATTTGGCTCGTTCTTGCAGCTAGCCCATACCCCATCAATAGTTGCCCTCCAGGACCCCCCCGGTCTACAGGGGCAAGCTTCCAGCCTACCAGCTTTACTGCAGCTATTCTCCCCCTGGCACTGGAAACAACAAACCCCATGTTGCTTCTTATGTTCTTCGTTTCTTTTTGTCTACCATTACTTTAGTTCAGCGGTTTGGCGACTGGGGTGACATCATGGGCCTTGACCTCTTTACCCCTCACGGTTTCTTCAACACCTCTATGTCAAGTTTCTCCATATTGAACTCTTATAGCACGAAAGGCCAGTCCAACAAGACTCACTCCGTGCCCCCCGATCTTATTTTTCCCAACCTACCCGGACCAACTCTTAGGTTGGGTGACCTTAACATCCACCACCCCACCGCCAACAGTCTAAGAAGCTTCAAGGAGGACGAGATTTCTACCTCAGTCCCTTACTTTGACAGAACGACGGATCGCGGGTTTTGACTCCACAACACGCCCGGGGTTTACACGCAGTTCTCGATGTCACTCGTGGGCCGGCCAGTGGTTATAGGCCTGGCATTTGCCTGCCCACTCCTTATGCCTTATTTCTCAGAATGGTCGGACCTCCTGCCCTCTATGGGTTCCGACCATATTCCCATTCTGCTACGTTTCGATGCCCCTTTCTTTCAAGCTCCACCTCCCAAGCAAAACTGGGCCATGACCAACGGGACCCAGATAGACAACGACCTCAAGTTATTAAGGATTCCCCCCCCCCCCCCTCCTGACCTCCAACTCCATGGGCGTCTAGTTCGACACAAATCACAACACGATCTCGGCTACGATGGCCATGTACACCCCTCTCAAATGCGTCACCCACAGGTCAAAGCCGTGGTGGACCACAACACTCTCTGCCCTCTGGAAGCTTTACAATTCTGCCCTCAGGGTGTCCAAAAGGGACCGCCACGACTCCTCGCTGCTGATGTCCGCTAGGGCCGCCCACTCCTCTTGCTTTAAGGCAATCAAGAAGGCAAAAGGTGCTCACTGGTGTGAGTTCCTGTGAACAGTGATAACCCAAACTATCCGGACAGCAAAGAAATTCGCACTAGGCCGGCCCCCCCCTCGTTTCCCACAATTACGGGGAGCCGCAACGCCACTCGAGCTTAATACAGCCCTACTCGCTCACTTCTTCCCGTTTTGTCCTATTGACGACCCCCACACCATCCTCCTCCCCTTCTGGGACGTCGCGGCACCAGAGGAGTCAGAGGTAGAAAGGGCCTTGGCCTGCTCCTCCCCCTGATCTGCTCCCGGGCCCGACATGAGCCCCAATTCTGGTTGGAAGCGCATCAACAAGGTGGCGCCGAACCTTATCCTCGACCTCCTCGCCCCCCTCCTGTCCTATGGTTTCCACCTTCTCTCCCTAAAGAAGGCCGACGGCATAGGCCTGGACAAGCCAGGGAAACCATCCTACGATTCGCCATCCTCCTTCAGGGTCATTGTTCTCCTCCAGACCTTCTCAAAGATCATGGAAAGGATTATGAACGGTCGCCTCTGGTGCGTGCCCCGAGTGACGGGCCTTCTCAACCCACACCAATGCGGTTCCCTGGCTGGATTGTGAGTGGCAGACGCCTGCAACACTCTGAGTCACCAGATCAGGACCCTCCAGATGGACAAGAGGAAGGTTTCTAGACTTTTCCTAGACATCAAAGGGGGTCTCAACAATATCAACCCCTCCTCCCTCTGCGGTATGTTCAGTGCCAAAGGAGTCCACCCATACCTAGTGTCTTGGACGTGGTCTTTCCTCACGGGCAGATCTTGTTGTCTGCTTTTCCAGGGTTTGCCCAAAGTCTTCGCCCGCGTCTCCACTTTCACACCCCAAGGGTCCCCCATTTCGCCCCTCCTCTTTGGTATATACGTCTCGCGCCTCCACTGGGAAATGACCTATGGTTTTACCCTCTCCTACCTAGACGATTGCGCCCTGATTGCCTTGTCGGACTCATACCGACGCAACGTTCAGATCCTGCAAGGGCAGTACACTATACTTAAAGCCAGAGGTTCCTGCCCAGGGCTGGGTTTCTCCGTTCCAACAACCGAACTCATCCACTGGCGCACGAACAGGGGCAGGGATCCACCCTCGACAGCCCCAATCCATCTAGATGGGTCGATCTTCCACCCAAAAGGTGAGCTAGGGTGGCTACGCCTCTGGTTCAGCCCGTCGCTCTCTACTACCTCCCACTGCACCAAACGACTAGCCAAGGCGCAGGCTGCCTTCGTAGCTATCAAAAGGCTCTCCTCCCCAGGGATGGGTCTCCCCCCCTTCCTCTGCCATCGCTTGGCCGCGTCCCTCCTCTTCCTCATCCTCTCACATGGGCGAGACGTTGTCCACCCGACAGTCCACATGGTGAGAAAGTTAGCGATCTTCTGGCACTAGGTCCAGAGGTGGTGTACGAACTGCTTTGCCTGTACCCCAACCGACATCATGGCGTTGGAAGCCTGCCTCCCCCCCCTGGACCTGCTCCTGGCCTACAAAAGACCTCAGGCCAACCTCCGAATACTATGCTCCCCGGCAGAGATCAACCCTGCAATAGCCCGTCTTGCCCCCTCAGTACAGACCCCGTCCCTCCTCCGCCATGACCGCACCACAGGGCCCTTCTGGCAAGAAATGCGAGGAGCCTCCTCCCCCTCCCATGCCGTCAGCCTTGCCCCCCTTCCAAAAACACAGCCCACCTCCCCCTAGACCCGGTGCCCCACTAAATGCTCTTTTTGCTGGGCCCCCCTGGGCTCGACCCCCTCACTGTTACCTCTCAGCCCCTCCTTACTCTGCCTTACCCTCACCCCCCAGAAGGGCGTACCTACCCTGAACTCACGCGGCGTTGCCGCGACCTACTCATGGAAGAATGGAAGGCCCAGGCCCCAGACCCAGGAGATCCCCGTACGCCCCCTCCGTCAGGCCCCATCCCGTTATAGTCCGCAATAAATTTGACGCAGGAAGGCTCCTCCAGAAGAGATCAGGCAAGAGCTACCTCTGTGCCCTCCCGTCTTGGGAAAACAACAAACCCTACGCCTGCCCGAGATGTTACAGGTCCCCGGAGACCTTTGAGCACACCATACTGTCCTGCCCCGGGAGGGAGCCCCCCAGCAACCGCCCTCTTCATGCTGTTTCTGACCTGGGCCCCGACGCCCCTGTCTGGCCCTCGGCGACGCTTCTAGGTGCCCTCTCCCGATTCATTAGGGCAACTAGGACCGCTTTTCCCCCGGGCATGTTTTCCCGCCCTACCTCCGCCACTAGCGCTGCTTCCTCCCAATCATCTCACATAGTTTCCTTTGGTTACTTCATGTCGTCACAGGAGAGCTAGGTTTAATTTGTTGTTTCCCGGGTTGCCTGTTGTTTCCGCTGGTTTTAGGAGGGTTTCCTTATATTAGTTATTTTGATTTCGTGCCCGTATGTGGACCAGGGACCGGTACGGACGCTTATGACGATGTTTGGTGACGGATGTTTCTTATGATTGTTTGTGTTAGATTTTGGGTTTTGTTTTCGCCATAGCTAGCGCTCCATGTGATTTCTTGTACATCAACAACGAATATATGATATAAAAAAATAAAAAAAATAAAAAAATAAAAGCCCCTTATTTCTTTCCCTGGAAAGCTGTCCTACGACTCACCCTCCTCCTTCCGCCTTATTGTCCTCCTCCAGATCTTTTCTAAGATCCTTGAAAGGATAAGGAACACTCGCCTTTCCTGCATTGCCCGGGTACTTGGCATTTTCAAAAGTATCCGGATGCCTTGGCGCCAAGATGTCTAACTTTCCACCTGAATTCTCCGTCCTTGATGCCAAGGCATCCGGATACTTATGAAAATGCCAAGTAGTGGGCCTGCTCAACCCCCACCAATGCGGATCCCTGGCAGGCCTGTCTGTGGTGGATGCGTGCAACACCCTGACACACGAGATCACGACCCTTCAAATGGATATGAGGAAAGTCTCCCCACTCTTCCCGGACATCAAGTGAGGTTTCGATAAGATCAATCCGTTCTCCCTCTGTGGCATGCTTAGAGCCATGGTGGTCAACCCATACCTTGTAGCCTGGACAAGATCCTTCCTCACATGCAGATCCTGCCGGCTACTCTTCCAGGGTTCGCCTAAAGTCTTCGCCCCTGTTTCAGTCCGGACCCCGCAGGGGTCCACGACCTCGCCTCTCGTATTTGTTATAGACGTCTCAGGTCTCCACAGGGAGATCCCAGATGGCCTCACCCTGCCTTACGCAAACGACTGCACACTGACGGTCTCGTCAGACTCCTACCGCCGTAACGTTCCACTGCGGCAGGGGCATTACGCCATACTAAATGCCAAAGGCTCCCGTTTTGGAGTAAGTTTCTCAATCCCTGAAACTGAACTGATCCACTGGCACATGAACCGTGACAGGGACCCCCCCTCACAGGCCCCCATCCACGCCGACAGATCGGTCTTTCACCTTATGGTTGAACTCAGGTTGCTCCGTCTATGGTTCAGACCGTCTCTCTCCACCACCCCGCACTTTACTAAACGACTGGGAAAGGCCCAAGCAGCCTTCGTGGCGGTCAAGAGGCTCCCCCCCCCCTGGGATAGGCCTGCCTCCCTTCCTCTGTCATTGCTTGGCTACATCTCTTCTCTTCCCCATCCTGAGCTACCATGTGGACGTCTTCTCCCCGACGGTCCACATGGTGAAAAAACAAGCTCTCTACTGGCACATGGTCCAGAGATGGTCTAAGAACTGCTTCAACTGCATGCCAACTGACATCCTGGCGATCGATGCCTCCCTTCCCCCCCTGGATTTACTGCTGAACAACAAACGTCACCTGGCAGACCTTCGCGTCCTCTGTTCTCGCCCCAGAGATTAACCCCGCCACGGCCCGTCTGGCCCCATCAGTGAAAACCCCCTCTCTCCACTGCCATGCCCCAGACTCCAGGCCCCTCCTGGCGAGGAACGCGGGCAGCTGCCTCCCCCTCCTGTGGCTTCAGCCCAGACCAGCTTCAAAGAACAGGGCTCACTTACCGCGGGACGGCCTTCCCCACTCGATGCTCTTCCTTCTGAGTCGCAACAGGCTCGCCCCCCTTCCTGTGACCTCCCCGCACCAGCTCACTGAGTAATACCCAGACCCCCAGGAGGGGCGCTCCTATCCTCAGCTAAGGCGACGTTGCCCCATTGTTGTGTGTTGGAATGGGAAGCCCGGGCCTCGGACCTGGCAAGGTACCCATACCCCATCTCCCTCAAGCCTCACCCCTTTATGGGCTTAAACAAATTTGACGAGGGAAGCCTTCACCAGATGAGATCCGGCAAAAGCTACCTCCGCGCTGACCCCTCATGGGATAACGAGAACCACACCACCTGCCCAGGGTGTGCTGAGGTCTCAGAGAACTTCAGGCATTGCATGGCCTCCTGCCCTGTCGGAGAGCCATCCAGGAACCGCTACCTTCAAGCTCTCACCGAAATTGGCTTCGACGCCGCGGTTTGGTCCTCTGCCCCCCTTCTGGGCGCCCTGTCTGACTTCTTCAGGTCAACGAAGACAGCCTTCCCCCCGGGCATGTTTTCCCGCCCCTCTTCTGCTTCTAGCTCCATCCCTTCCCACTCCTCTAATGTAGTTTCCTTTGGTTATTTTATGTCATCACAGGAAGTCTATGTTAGGCGCACAGACTCCCCGTAAGGATTTAGAGTGTAAAGTTACCCTACCTTAACGCACACGAACTTCGAAGAACAAAGATAACAGCCCCGTCCAGCCCCGGCGTTGTGACGGGGCGTCAGCACCAACCAGGTGGGGAGGTGCGTCCCAACACCAAAGACCACTGTGGATGGCGCACATCCTATAACACGGTATACATCGCGGCCGTCAGTCCGACCGGATCCTGTTCGCACGATGTATGAGGGGCGACCTCCAGGCACCTTATGCAAGTGGAATCAGGGGAAGCGGCCGACGGCGCATAAGGTTACAGACACTTCGAGACAGACAGTCGGAGGAGTGGGTCGAATGTAACGGGACGTTTCGCACGAAAGTTAGTCCCCTCGTACCCAAGAAGTCGTGTAGAGTATGAAGGAGGTAACCAGGCCCAGTAAGTGGATCCGGTGCATCCAAAGAGGACAAGTTGGTAAAAGATGGAGACCGAGTGAAAATGCCTATAGGTCCGATCCCGAGGACAAGTCGTGTAATGCTGAAAGACCAGAATACGAGATGCAGTCGCAAACCGAATTCTCGACGGAACCAACCAAAGAAGAATGGCCATCTTCTGTCCAGTGAGTTAGACTCCCCTCGACAAGCACGAGGGCAACATAATTCGTAACCATCGTTGTCAACGGATAAACGGATGAGCTGACACCTGACATGGTCTCTACACCCTCAGGAATAATAGAAGCGCAGACCGATTAGTTGACCATGGGAGCAAAAGGTGTTGTAGAGAGTTTTCAGGGTCTACGACTGTTCGCACTCAGGTGAAGTTCGCAGAGTTGCGGACAAGGTACTTAGTTAGTATAGAGTTAGCATGTATACCGCGATTGGTCAGATGCGGAATATACATAGCGAAGCATCTTCGCTACTATTAAGAAAAACAAGCACGGAGAAGAGATCTTATCAATATAATTAGTTTTCTACACTTTTATATCGTTACCAATACTTGGACGATCTATATCGAAGTGAATCATTATATGTAGCCTACATTACTCGTGTCTTCTTAACGAGTTCTCGCATATAAGTACGATTAAGGTCCTAGCTGTCGGAATCCCTCACGCCGAAGCTACCACCTAACAGTCTAGGTTTACAGTTATATTTTCTTTCAAGTTGCTTGTAGTGTCTACTGGTTAATAGGACGGTTTCCTTGATTTACTTACCTAACCTTCGTGCCCGCCTGTGGGCCAGGGACCGGTACGGACCCTTATGAAGATGACTGGTGACGGATGTTTTCTTGGTCTGTTCGTTTTGGATTTGGGGTTTTGTTTTCGCCATAGCTAGGGCGCGATGCGATTTCTTGTACCTTAACAGCGAAGATATGATGTAAAAAAAAAGAACGAAAAAAGAGGGCAAAAAAAGGCCTCTGGTTTCTTTTTCGCCTGCCACCCTGGGTTCACACCCCGTCCCTCGTCCGCCATCCGAGTTACTATAAGCTGCTTGGGGCGAAGAATGCGGGCATCCACCGTCCCTCACGTCGGCTCCAGCCCAGGCCGCCGGCAAAGAAGAGGGCACATCTCCCCCTGGAGGGACCTACCCAACTCCATGGTATTCTTGCTAGGCCCCGATTGGCCTGACCCTCTCCCAGTCACGTCGCAGCACCTGCTTGCTGAGGTATACCCTGTTAGGCGCACGGACTTCCTGTAAGAATTTACAGCGCAAAGTTACCCTACGTTGACGCACACCAACTTCGAAGGAAAAAGACAACACCCGCCTCCAGCCCCAGCGTTGTGACAGCGCGTGATCACTGGCCGCCTCGGTAGTTGGGTCCCAACACCAAAGACCACTATCGATGGAACACATCATATAACCCAGTATAGGTCGGGGCCGTCGGTCCGACCGGATCCTGTTCGCAGGATAGATGAGCGAAGTCCACCGGGCACCTTGTGCCAGTGGAGGCAGGTGAATCGGACAACGTCGCATAAGGTTACAGATGCTTGAAGAGAGACTGTCCGAAGGTTGGGTCCAAGGTAACGGGACGTTTGGCACGCAAGTTAGTCCCCTGGTACCTACAAAGTCGTGTAGAGTATGAAGGAGGTAACTAGGCCCAGTAAGTGGATCGGTGCATCCCCAGAGGACAGGTTGGTACAAGATGGAGTCCGAGGGAAAATGCCCATATGTCCAATCCCGAGGATAAGTCGTGTATTGCCGGAAGACCAGAATACGATATCCAGTTGCATGCCGAATGCTTGACGGAACCAACCAAAGCAGATTGGCCATCTTCTGTCCAGCGAGTTAGACTAGCTTCAACCAGCACGAGGGCAAGATAATTCGTAACCATCGTTGTCAACGGATAAACGGATGCGCTGACACCTGACCTGGTTTCCACACCATCAGGAATAATGAAAGCGCAGACCCATAAGTTGGCCATGGGAGCAAAAAGGTGTGGCAGAGAGTTTTCAGGGTCTATGAGTGTTCGCACTCAGGTGAAGTTCGCAGAGTTGCGGGCAAGATACTTAGTTAGTATAGAGTTAGCATGTATACCACGATTGCGCAGATGCGGACTATAAATATCGAAGCATCTTCGCTGCTATTAGACACAACAAGCACGGCGAAGAGATCTTATCAATATAATAAGTTATCTACACTTTTATATCGTTATCAATACTTCGACTATCTATAACGAAGAGAATAATTATATCTAGCCTACATTACTCATGTCTTCTTAACAAGTTCTCCGATATAATTACGATTAAGGTCCTAGCTGTCGGAATACCTCAAGCCGAAGCTACCACCTAACAGTATATTGATACTTCGCATCGTTATCGAGATGAATGTTTGGCAGAGACACTCATACCCCCAAACCCGAAAAACCTTTCCAACCAAGACCATTGAGGACTATCTCAACAGACGAAGTCCTCACCCCTATACGCGAATTGGGGACACAAGCGCCCTACTATGAATCGTATTTCTGGTGCACAAACCCAGAAAATACCGTTACACTCGAATACATCGCCGCACTATACGAATACAAGTACTGAAACAACCTTACCTACAAAACCCCCTGGCCAAAATCAAACGCAATATGGTACACTCAGTACCCAGAAAGCAATCAATGCTCAAGGCAGTGTTTTAAGATACCGATAGTTGGGGGAGGAAACAAAAGATAAGTTTCCATTCATCAAGGCAAAAGAATGTCCGCTGACCCCAAAGCTCCGGAAGTTAGGGAATGGCAAGGAGGAGAAGGAGCAGGAAGAGGAGAAGAAAACGAGAGAGCTGATAAATTGTCCGGAACCTCAGCCCCCAGTGTGGAGACCACAGTCACCCACCTAGCCCGAACACACACGGCCCACCAAACAGCTTACACTCCTATCCGATTAGGCTTCCAAGACAAATATGGGATGGGAAGACGAGGAGGCGGTCACCGAACGCCTGAACCCACCAAATCCCTCATGGCCTTTCAGATCCGCAGATTAGATCAGACCCTCGGCCGATTCAACCCAAAACTTACCGTGAGTTAAGATTGACACCATCTTGCGTTCAGCTCCCTCCCGACCAACATTTTATTAATAGCCCAAGAACTGGTACACCCATGTCTAATAAGTTTCCGTACCCCTCCATAGCAACCAAAAGAATCACCTACTATCTTTTCAATATTTCTCTCTCAGTTATAAAAAAAATTGTAAAATGTAAAAATAAAGTATAAATATA
>Ga0307517_10000221_pt1 | contig 96783 bp, 132 predicted proteins | sample 23_EM_MG_FD_194515 | JGI IMG/M metagenome (GOLD analysis project Ga0307517, IMG submission 194515) | Populus trichocarpa ectomycorrhiza microbial communities from riparian zone in the Pacific Northwest, United States - 23_EM | ecosystem: Host-associated > Plants > Roots > Unclassified | place... | reverse complement strand
GTACACCGAGCAGCGATCAAAGGTCAGTCTGCTCAACCTGCTAAGTGCTGTAGTGAACAGTACCAGTGACAGGGTTACGTCTCGCCCAGGAACCCCGCCCAGAATAGGCTCCTTCATGGCTAGGAACTGATCTGGATCCACGCGGATGCGGGTCGGATTGCCAGCAATAACCTGTCCTGTTATTCTAATACTAGTACTGACTTGCGACCTCGCCCCGTGTATTGTTGCCTCTCGGTGCTGGAAGTCCTCGGGGATCGACCCGGCTGTGGTGCATACGGCGATGCCTCGAGCTCTTTCGGCGTCCGCGGCCCTGGATGTACTTACAGCAGCACGTTGGGACGCTCGACGTTTTCCTCCGTTGGGTGTCGTCTGACGTGGGTTTTCTGTGATCGCTCGTCTGGGAGATGATCCCGGGAGGCGGCCGGGCGAGCGGCGACGACCGCATCGGTGGAATGTCTCGCGCTAGACCCACGAACCGCACAGGCACCATTTGGTGGATCGCCCACCCCCCTTCCGCCGTCGGCGTGGCCGAATACATGAACGACTTCAAACACGCATACTCTGGTTGATCCCCGGCTAACCTGTCACTATACCTTTGTTCTGTGGGCTTGTCTGGCCGACAAATCCAATAGAACCCGTCAGTAGCTTACACCCTGATCGACGATGGGGCCAGGTCCTCGTGTTCTCGTGGCAGCCGGCGCAGCGGCATGCTCGAAGTCATTAGCCACTACCCTCACTACAGACCGAACCTAGAGACCTTATCATATTCCAAACTTCAGTGACGAAATACATACATTCTTCAAACAGAGCCCCCGGATATACGTGTTCACAGCATGGGGGTCAGGTGGGACTCAGAGAGCCAGCTCAAAACGTCCTTCACGACGTTCTCCTTCTCCTCGTGCATGATCCAGTGACCGGCGCCCTCGTAGTTGATAACCTTGGTCTGAGGAAGGAGCTTTTTGATCAAACCAACACCAGCCTCGGGGCTTGTACGGTCAGCAGTTCCACGGAGGAAGAGAACGGGAATATTGACCACATAGGTCGGCGGGAGGTTATCGGCTGGAATTCCAGAATCAGCGGGTTCATGCTGGCCCATAGGCGAGGATTCGAATTACCTTTCTCCTCATCGAAGCGAATCTTGGTGGTTCGGTAGTAGTTCAGTGGACCACGGAAGGAGCCATTTTGGGTGACATAGAATTTCACTTCCTGCGATGGTTTAAACCTTACAAGGCCAATGACGGTGACGTGGAACAGGACCAACCTCATCACTCAAGATGGTCTTGATAGTGCTGGGATCAACCTTGACCTCTCCATTGAGGACGCGGGTGAAGTCGCGAAAGGAACTACTACCGGTACTGGGAATGAAAAAGATGGTCCTGTAAAAGATCTCGATCTGTTATTCGGAAATTATTGGTCTCTTTACGAGGTGAGGAAGAGACAGAGAGATCACATTATCTTCAATCTTCTTGGTGGTCGCGGGATCAGCAAAGAAGAGCTGGTACGCAAAGTCGGGCACCCTCTCGACGAGAACTTCTAGAGAAAGGTACTCCTTGCTGGGAGGGTAGAAGCTGACGCTCAAGCTGTAATTGATGGAGGGTTAGATTCGTCTCCCGTGTGCTGGGTCCAGAGGAGACTCACTGAGCGACACCCAGCGCCCGCTGAGGGTTCCAGAGAGCGAAACGAGCGCCGATTAACGAACCCCAGTCATGGCCGATGAGAACCTACCGGAAAACGAGTGTCAATGGTTTCCGTCGAAGGTTGAATGATAAGGCGTACGGCTTTTGGGGAACCGATGTGGTCGAGAAGAGCAGCGAGGTCATTTGAGAGCTTTTTGAATGAGTACTCTTCAGGTTCATTGGGTTTGTCAGTTTGGCCGTAACCCAACATATTCGGCGCAACGACACGGTAGCCAGCTTGAACCCAAGGGCCGATCTGATTTTTCCAGGCCACCCTAACCACCAATGTATGATAAACAAACCGATTTATCTACCCAGAAAGGAAGGCGTACCAGAGGTCCGGGAACCCGTGAACTAGGAGAAGAGTAACAGTCTTGTCGGCATCGTAGTCGACAGGGAGCTGATCGACGTAGTGGTAGGTCCTGCCAGTCGACAACTTGGCGGACTGGTGGTTGAAGGAATCGAGGTCGGCTGGGTTGAGAGACATCGACGGTGGGATATGGAACGGTTGCTTCGACTGGGGATGGATTTATACTCCTGCATCGGGCCGAACTGATCGGGGGGCTGAACTACAAAGCACGCAGTACTCAGCCCTGGGCGCAGATTGCCAACGATGATGGCATGATGAATCCGTGATGCCCAACAGATTCAGCCTAGGTAAGCCATAATCGCCACACCCTCCAGGCCTGCCGACTGATCAGCGTATGATGTTCACCACTGCGGGGCCACCAGCCTTCGAGGGTGGTAGCGGTTTTCATCTCGGGTGGCCGATCAGGGCACCCGCCATCTGGTGATCGTGTTGATCCGTTTCCCCACCCCCAACTCGCTCACCACTCCCATCTTCGACCCACTGGATAATCAATGGCGACGAATGGCAAAGACGACGACGAAATTCCGCCACCACAACGGCCGCCTTCCCCGCCGCTGCACACCACGTATGCTGCCCGAGCAATCCACGTACGTCCAACATCCCTCTCACGAACCCATGAACCCGTTCTACAGTTCTATGCGTTGCTCACACAGGTTTCATCATCCGTTTCGGTTAGACGCCAAACTTCTCGGCATTTCGCCCGAGGGACATCAAGATACCTTCCCCGCACACAATGTCTCACGTCGCCTGGAGCTGTGATGGCAGAAAGCTGGCTGCTGTGGGGATAGACAAGATCGTCAGGGTCTGGCAACCCGAAAAGAGTGTGAGTCCCGCTTCTGGCGCCCCTGTTCCTCCTACCGCGCGGTCAACGGGACTTGAACGAATATTGTAACACAACTGCGCGCCCCCCAGATGGAGATTCGCGCCGCCAGTATATTCTCTGGTGCCCACGCGGACGATGTAGATCACGTCTCTTGGAACCCGACCCATCCGGAGCTATTCGTCTCGTCCAGCCAGAAGGACCGTAAGATCGTGTTTTGGGATGCCCGACGTGCGTAATCTGGCTCCAGGTCTTCTCGTCTTTCTAACATCACTTCTACCAGAAAGTCGATCGATCCAACAACTTGCCCTAAAGTTCACGCCAACACAGACTGGATATGCACCGGATGGAAAAACCATCTTCTATGTATCTGCCGGGCATTCACTGTACTTCCTCGAGCTGGGGCGGAATCCTGGAGAAACCAAGGACACGTGGAGGACGGCGGAGGAGGGGAGAACGGTAAGACAACCGTGATAAATTCTTTAATGACACGACTCACGAGGCCAAACAAGGTTGTGGCATCGTCCGCTCTGTTCAACCACGCGGGTGACGGAATTGTGGCATCGTTCCACTCCGAACATACACTGCGTATTTTCGACTACCCTGCTTTAACGATACAGGAGAACCCGGCTGCTCATGTAGGGGGTTGTATTGCGATAGCTCAGGATCCCAGAGGAAGATACATCGCGTCCGGAGGACACGATTCTATCGTGAATCTATTCGATGTGACAGAATGGATATGTGCAAGAACTATCACTTGCTGCGAGTGAGTGATGTACCCGCATGGCTCCTCTTGTGTAATCTCACGTTTCGAACAGTCATGCAATCAATGCATTGAGCTTCTCTCACGACGGAGAGTATCTGGCAATTTCCAACACGAGCACGTATATTGACATAGTGAGCCTGTCACTGGGATTGCGGACTCTTCCCCCTGCTAACGCAATCTCGAAGTGCGCTGTGGAAACTGGCATGCCAATCCATCGGGTCCCTACTGCAGGTCCGGTCTCTACTGTGACATGGCATCCTTCGAAACACTTGATCGCATTCTGTGGACAGACGAAAGTCCGAGAGGGTGCACAAACACCCCCTACCGCACTGGTCAGCCTTTTCGGCGCGAACTGAGCATCGATACTTGGGGATTCGTTGTTGAGATAAGGTCGTGGGGTGTAGCTTACATAAGATCACCAACTCTATTCATTCATGACCTTCAAACCGGCACTTGTCATCGTCGACCTTCAAGAAGACTTCTGTCCTCCAGTGCGTTCGAAGCTTCAGATTGCAGCATCCACTAGAGGTATGATATCTCTGGCTATGTAGAACGGTTCTTTGGGGGTTGGAAGGGGGAGAGAAGTGATACCAGTTATCAATAAGCTCCTCGGGATGCCCTTCGCGTTCAGAGTCGCGACAAAAGACCACCATCCTCCAGACCACATTAGCTTCGCATCCAACCACGAAGGAAAACAGCCATTTACGTCGTTTGCCACCATCCGCAACCCGAACAACCCAGATGAAACATATGGGAGTCGATTATGGCCAGACCATTGTGTTATAGGAACGCCGGGGAACGAGTTGGTCAAGGAGCTGAATGTTGGGAAAGTCGATTTGGTTTTGCACAAGGGCACTGATCCGAGAGTGGAGATGTACTCTGTGTTCAGGCCGCCGCTGGAGAATCCCCCGTTGAAAGAGAGCGAGAGTGGGTTGGAGAGTATCCTGAGGGAGAAGGGGGTGACCGATGTTTACTTCGTCGGACTTGCCGGAGACTACTGTGTCCGGTTCAGTGCCGTTGATTGTGCGAAGGCGAAGGACGCGGGGTGGAACACTTATGTGATTGAAGAAGCCATCCGGTGCGTTGACCCCGGTGCTGGTTGGGAAGAGGCAAGAGCGGAGATGTTGGACGCGGGGGTGAAGATCGTCAGCGTGGAGGACAACGTTGTCCAACGTATTTCTTCTTGATCTCGTTTCCCACTCCTCTCCAATTCCACTACTTCCTCTCACTTGCAACTGCCCGGGGTGTGGTCGACGCACCACGCTCGACTACCAAGCTTATCCACTCAAGTCTGTGTACGATACCCTAATTTGACCACGGCACACCCACGAGAGACTTCAATTCGTCATGGGTAAGCAACGCGTGCCCGGCCTGCGTCCGAGGTCCCGCCAATGACCGCTATGCAGAGAGCACAATCGCGAAACAGTTAGTGGACAAGATGTACGAGAAGCGGAAGGCTGCTGCTCTCGATCTCGAGAAGTACCTCGGCCCTCGTCTGCATCGTTGAATAACACCCACTCACTTTGACCGTTGTCGGTTCTCAGGCTCACAAGAGAATGCAATCTGCAAGGCGATCACAAACGCATCAGCCAGATTGTGGATCAGCTCGTCGAGATGTTCAGCAATATTTCCAATCCTCTCCATGTTCGTAACGGAGGGTTGATTGGGTTGGCTGGGACAGCCATCGCCCTTGGCGTAGGAATTGCGCCATACATGGACAAGTTTGTAGATCCGCTCCTCTGTTGCTTCACAGATGTGGAGAACCGTGTGAGATACTTCTCCGCCGAGTGTTTGTACAATATCGCCAAAGTATCAAAGGGAGAGATCTTGGTCTACTTCAACCCTATCTTCGATGCTCTAAGCAAAGTAAGTGTTTGGTTCCTCCATGGTCTGGTGGGTGGCGCATATTTATTCACAGACTTAGTTGGCCGCGGATTCAGAACTTTCCGTCAAAAACGGTGCCGAGTTACTGGACCGGCTACTCAAGGATATTGTCGCAGAGACGGCTTCCGTGCACGTTCCACAGTTCCAGGAGACGTCTGAGAAAGCCCGCGAGCTGCATGGTGAAAGTCCCGGGATCGTCGTACCCCACCCAGATGACATCGCCAGTGGCGTGGACATCAACGAGGCGCGAAGGGCGTTCTCTCTGAAGGGTTTCATTCCACTACTAGCGGATAGGATATATGTCATCAGTCCATTCACAAGAAGCTTCTTGGTATCGTGGATTACAGTCCTAGATTCCGTGCCCGAGCTAGAACTCGTTACTTATCTACCCGAGTTCCTGGATGGGCTCTTGTAAGAGCGTTCATATCACTAGCGCGACTTATCTGACCCTCCGCCCAGGAAATATCTCTCGGATCCGACCGAAGACGTTCGGGTGGCGACGGAGGTGGTCCTCAGCGAGTTTCTGAAAGAAATCCGGGATATCACTATAGTCGCGAGGAAGACCCATAGCGAACAGACAACGAAACAGGAGGTAACTATTGAAGAAGCCGACCCTAGTGATCAAACCCGGGAGGACACGACGCCGATTCACAGTGAAGAGGAAGACGGCGATGTGAATTATCCGGACGGTTCAAATACGGACCTCGACGATAGGGATCCAGGGTGTTAGTGATTTCCCCACTCCCCGTGCAACCACCTGACTTGTGAGCACAGCGTGGATACCCGGACAGGGCGTGACAATCGACTACGCCGCAATCGTCGAAATTCTCATTCATCAACTCGACAATGAACGTACGTTGGAACCATCAGAGCAATACACTCTACTCATGGTTTTCGCAGATGATGAAATCCAGCAGTCGACAGGCCTTCGATGGCTCTCGGAGTTCCTCACTTTCGTTCACGAGATTATGGTCCCCTTCGCTCCGCGGCTAATCCTCGCCATCCTCCCAAACCTCGCCCACGATGTACCAATGATCCAATCCGCGGCTGTCAAGACCAACAAACTCCTATTGAATGTCGTGCAGTCCCTACCCTCTCCCTCGTCAGATCCCGCTGGTGCTCAAAGGTCAGGAGTAGACGGGAAGACCAACCCTGTCGCTCCCTCACCAACCTCAACGGCAAATTCTGTACCGATTAGGCAGTCCACCAAGGAACAAGTAAATCCACTGACTAGGGATATCAACTCGCCCGATTCGATACAGGAGTCGACAACAGGGCAGGGACAGAAACCGAAAGGACCAGGAGCGACACCGACACAGAAGGATATCGACAGTGCTGTGGGTAACCTGAAACAACAAGGAGAAAGCAGCTTACCGGTGCTTGCAAGCCGACCGGAGTCTCCAGTCTCGATGAGGAGTGGTGGGGTTGTACTCCCTCCCTTTGGACAGTCGCAGCAAGCAGCCACGACTGTAACCCAAGGGTCACCGATAACAGACAAGCCATATCCGTTGGACTACCCCGCCACGGTGAACGCGCTGACAATCCAATTTTTGAGTGATCACGAGGAAACGAGAGTGGCTGCATTGAGGTGGTTGATCATGCTACATCAAAAGTCGCCAAAGGTATACCCCTCGAAACCTAGAACTTCGCGGCGGCCTGACTGTGTCCTGGTAGATCCTCGCTATGGACGATGGGACATTTCCCGCTCTTCTCAAGACTCTCTCAGACTCCTCGGAGGAAGTAATAAAACACGACCTCCAGCTCATCGCCCAAATCTCCACTAGTTCGGAAGAGAGCTATTTCCGAGTGTTCATGCACAACCTCTTGGAACTCTTCAGTACCGACAGAAGACTACTGGAAACGAGGGGGAGTTTGATCATCCGGCAACTGTGCCTGAACTTGAACACAGAGAAGATCTATAGGACCTTTGCAGAGTTGCTGGAGCGCGAGGAGGTGAGCTCGGTCGTGAGGATCCGGGAGGAGCAGCAGTAATGATCCGGTTTTTAAGGACCTCGAATTTGCTGGTGTGATCGTGCAGAAGCTCAGCCTGATACTTATGACTTCGCCCGAGTTGGCCGAGTTTAGAAGGAGGTTAAAGAGCTTGGAAACACGGGTATGCGAACCGGGTCATCGTATCTTGTTATCCTAATTACCGACACGAAGTTTACAGCAAGACGGCCAGGTTCTCTTCACGATTCTGTATAAGTCTTGGTGTCATAACCCCGTGGCTGTATTTTCGCTATGTTTGCTCGCACAGGCGTACGAGCACGCATCGAATCTCTTGTACATCTTGTAAGTCCAGTCGTCGTCAACTCGATTTATTCTTGTTTTAACTTGCCCCTAGCGCGGACCTTGAAGTCACTGTGGCTCTGCTCGTCCAGATCGATAAACTGGTACAACTCATCGAATCACCAGTCTTTACCTGTGAGTCTCGCCATACTGTTCCGCGTGTCACTAGACTAACGCCAATCACCATGTGCAGATCTGAGACTCCAGCTCCTCGAGCCGGAGAAATACCCATATCTGTTCAAGTGTTTGTACGGCTTGTTGATGCTGCTGCCACAAAGTTCGGCATTCGTCTCTTTGAGGAATAGACTTAACGCTGTCAACTCTTCCGGGTTCTTGCATATCGCACCAAAACCATCGTATGATCCGCGTTGAACTTTCGTTGATCGTGTTTCTGAACAATTTATGGATGCAGGACCGTGGGGAACATTTCCTCTACTCGATCAAAATTGGGTAGGGAAGATATCAAGTGGCAAGAACTCCTTCAGCACTTTCGTTCTGTCCAGGCCAAACACGAAAAGGCAAGGAGACAAGGTCTAGGAGCAGATTCTTCGCCGCTCTCGGAACTCCTGGCAAATGACCGGGATCGCACCAGCCCGGCTTCCTCACAAGTTGGCCCTCCTGGGTTTGGAGTTGGAAAGGGCGTGGGAGGTGGGGGTCTCGGAAGAAGGAAGGTAATGGGACCGCCTGGTGGGGGAGGGTTGCCGGAAGTTGGGGCGATGAGACCTCCCTCGAGGACTGGGGTGTTGTCACCATTAAATCCAAGATCGAGGCAGAACGGATTACTGGGTGGAGGTGGGTCCGCACCACCACAGAGTCCCCCGTCATCGGGCGGGCCTGCACAAAAGCAGAAACAACCACTCAGTCTGGTCAAGAAGTAGGCAATTAGCTGGACCGTGGGTATCCGATGGTTTATCGTCACATTCTAACATCCTCTTTTATGAGTCCGCGACTCTGATTGTCTTTTCCTTCCGGCCGTTCAGTTCTGGTTTGCGATATACACCGTGAGCATTACACTTCATTAGTTAATAGTAATGGATGATATTGGCAACTGGGCGGAGACCGGAAGTGGAACATGATGCCGCCTACGAGGGACGAGGGGTAAGGATATTTGATCGGATCGTTGAAATATCCGCTTCGGTCAACTGGACAATATCTTTCAGGTATCCCTCCACACCGCCGTATTTCTCCCCCAGCAGCGAGAGAAAGGCCAGCATGGTATCGGGTCTGTGCGTGAACCTTCAGTAAGCTGTTCCCAACAGCGGGATTGGGATGCAGAGTCACCGGCAGGAAAACATATTGAGGGCTGCCTCGTTATTAGATGCAAAGAGCGCCTCTTCCCGGAGGCGAGCCATGATCTTCTCCCTCGCTGGCTCTCGACCCACTCTAGTAAGAGCGTAATCCTCTGCTATGGTTTGGTCATCTACGCCTGCAAGCTGATGCGCTTGGTCAGAGGGTTATTGATTCGAAGAATTGAAGCCACCCACCTTCAGCAAAAGTGCCGCCAGTATGCCAGTCCTATCTTTCCCAGCGGTACAATGGAAGATGCAACCAGAGTCCGGGTTATCTCTAATATGGTGTAAGATGGTGCGGAATGATGGACCGGCGTTGTCCATGATCTGCGTGTAAAGTTCCATGAAAGCCTGTGGGGCTGGTTCTCAGTTGTTATCGGGTGAGGTTTTAGGTCTAGTGGCGACATACTTCCGTTTTATTTACGGAATACAGCTTGAATCTCCTGGAGCAGAATGTACCTATGATTGTGGGGTCATTGGAAATATCGGCGGACGCACCTGGCCATCGTTTCCGGACTGTAGTCATCGTTCTTGAAGACAGGTGCATGGATCACCTGGACTCCATCGATCTGTGGGATTGGGGACTGCCATTTCGCCATCTCCGGGTCAGATCTGAGGTCGAAGATGTGGGTGATCCCGAGTGACTTGAGCTGCGATTCGCCTGGTCAATGATGCTGAGTTGCCGTCGGGGCTGCGGGAAAGGACGAAGTACGTACCTTCTTTTGTTATGCCCGAGACCTCCCCAGACCTGTACATCAACGAGGGCTTTGTAACGAGGGATGGGTCGGCGGTCGGGTATGAGCCAAGGTCTCTGACGTTGAGGACGCCGTCGATTGTGACGAAGGGCGGCTGGCTGAGTCTTGTTCTGACATATTCCTCGTCCAAAGGGTCGCCGTCTAAGCTCATGGTCGTCGTCGATGGATAGCAAGGGTAAGGATGAGCCGCATGTTCAGCCGAAGATCAAAATCACGCCCTCGCGACTAAACACTGAGCTTCTTGCGTAATGGTCACGGTCCAGTCCACGGTTCCTTGTTTGGACAACGCGTCTCTGCTCATTAACGACCCCTCTCCATCTCTCGTCCACCATCCAGATTCCGCGTTTCCGACGCGTCCCTCTTAGCAAACCATGGACACTCCGTCATCTCCCCCCCTACCAAGGTCCTCGGTGCCCCCAAGCAGCGCCCCGACCCCGATCGATACCAATTCTCCAAACGCGTCCACTCCGAGACGCAGGCAGCCGCCCACCACAACCACAGGCGCGTTGGACCTCGGGGACGATGACGATGAAGCCCACGTCGACGATGGGTCTGCGGCAAGGAGGCGAAAGCGGGTCAAAGGACAGATTGTGACCGACGTGCCCACAGTCAAAGACGCCGTCGGAGAGAGTGTTGCGGAGAGTTTCGAAACGTTCCTTAAAACGTTGACCCCTCGCCTTTACACTTCTTCCACCTCGAGCTGAATCAGATCATCTAGGTTTACTGAGGATATCGACCTCGCTCCTACACCTGGATCAGATGCCTTTTTTGATCCTCCAGACAAGGATCTAATCTACATCGAACAGATTCACACGATGCGAGAATATCAACTCACTACCCTCTATGTGGACTATGGTCACATTCTGTCCAAGGACGATGTTCTTGCCGACGCAATACAGAAACAGTATTATCGTTTCCTCCCATACCTACGTCGGGCGATCTACAACCTCGTCGCTGAATACGAGCCTACGTACCTGAAGATCAACCCTACTGCTGCTGCTACGGATTCTTCGAATCTACAGAACCGAGACTTCAGTGTTGCTTTTTATCACCTACCCCTTGTATCTGGAATCCGGGATCTACGTGCCGACAGGATTGGCACGCTAATGAGCATTAGTGGGACTGTTACCAGAACCAGCGAAGTGCGGCCAGAGCTCCTGTACGGAAGTTTCACCTGTGAAGCCTGCAAGGGTATCGTCGATGAAGTCGAACAACAGTTCAAGTATACAGAGGTCAGCTGGTGTTTCATATTTCTCATGCGAATGGACGCTCAACCCCTTCCTAGCCAAGCCTGTGTCCTAACCCCACTTGTGGTAACCGCGTTGGATGGCAACTCCAGATCGACACCTCGAAGTTCACCGATTGGCAGAAAGTCAGGATTCAGGAGAATCCGTCAGAAATCCCAACTGGGTCAATGCCCCGATCCCTGGACGTTGTCCTCCGTGGAGAACTTGTGGAGCGTGCAAAGGCTGGAGACAAATGTGTATTCACCGGGACTTTCATTGTTGTTCCTGACGTCAGCCAACTTAATATGCCCGGAGGTAACAAGGCGGAGCTGATGCGGGAGGCAAACAAGGCTGGCGCGAACGGGCCTGGAATGGTTGGTGGTGGAGGTGTAACTGGTTTGAAGAGTCTTGGTGTTCGTGATCTTCAGTACAGGACCGCCTTCCTTGCTTGCATGGTGCATGATGCGGACAGCAGGGTGAGGACGGTTCAACGCCTGTTTATCTCTCGAATTCTGAGAAAAGTCTATCCCAGGGTGGCACCAACGTTCGTGGTGAAGAGGAAGACGGGGAAGACGACGCACAGGCGTTCGCTCGGTCTCTTACCGAACCAGAGCTCGAGGAGTTACGCCAAATGGTCCACTCGGATCACATCTACTCTCGTTTGGTCGAAAGTATTGCACCAACGGTGTATGGTCATGATATTGTCAAGAAGGGGTTGCTGCTCCAGCTAATGGGTGGGGTACACAAGCAAACCCCAGAAGGAATGCACCTCAGGGGGGACATCAACATTTGTATTGTCGGAGATCCATCAACCTCCAAGTCCCAATTCCTTAAGTGAGCAAAGTGACTCAGTTTTAAGCCTGGAGCTAAGCTACATCCCTGTTTGTCCAGATATATTTGCTCATTCCTTCCTCGCGCCGTCTATACCTCTGGAAAAGCATCATCTGCTGCTGGTCTTACCGCAGCAGTCGTGAAGGACGAGGAAACAGGGGATTTCACCATCGAGGCAGGAGCACTGATGCTCGCAGACAATGGGATATGTGCGATCGACGAATTCGACAAAATGGACATCTCGGACCAGGTTGCCATCCACGAAGCAATGGAACAACAGACTATTTCTATCGCTAAGGCCGGTATCCACGCAACTCTGAACGCGCGGACTTCCATCCTCGCCGCCGCCAATCCGATCGGTGGTCGGTATGATAGAAAGAAGACTTTGAGGGCAAATGTTGCGATGACCGCCCCAATCATGAGTCGCTTCGACCTGTTCTTCGTGGTTTTGGACGAGTGCAACGAGAAGACGGACCTGAACATCGCGCAACATATCGTCAACGTCCACCGCTTCCAGGACGAAGCAATTGCTCCGGAGTTTAGTACAGAGGCACTGCAGAGGTATATCCGATACGCCAGGACTTTCAACCCCAAGGTAGGCAGCTCAGAGCTCATGAAAGGGTGTCATACTTACAAGCCACTTTAGTTGACGCCAGAAGCTGCCGACGTGCTAGTCGAGAAATACCGGATCCTGAGACAGGACGATGCTACGGGCGCCGGGAGGAACTCATATCGGATCACCGTCCGCCAATTAGAGAGCATGATTCGATTGAGTGAGGCTATTGCCAGGGCAAATTGTACTGCGGAGGTAATAATTTTATTTCTTCGTCCCCATGCAAGACTAAATAGCGTGCGCTAGATAACGCCTGACTTCGTTCGGGAGGCATACGCTTTGCTCAGGCAGTCCATCATCCACGTCGAACAAGATGACGTTGACTTTGACGAGGATGAGTCCAAAAATCCTGAAGGTGGAGCGGACGAGAGCACCCAGGATGTCGAGATGTCAGGTGCAGACATGGATACCACTGATGCGAGCTTCAGCGAGTCTGCTCCAATCACAAATGTGGCTACCGCTGGATCAAGTGCTGGGGCTCTCACTTCCTCACCCAGAGGAGGACAGGCGGACCTCGTTCCACCAGGCCCACCAAAACGGAGGATGGTCATCACACACGACAAGTTTGTCCAATTACAGAGCCTCATCGTTCTTCACCTGTCACAGGTCGAGCAGGCGACTGGGAAGGGGGTGGACAGGGAAGAACTCATTGACTGGTATCTCGAGTTCAAGGAGAATGAGCTGCAGGATGTGGAGGCATTGGAATATGAAAGAGAGCTGATCACAAAGATGTTGAGGAAACTCGTAAAGGTACGCGCTTCCTGTTCATCTCGCGAAGAAAATGCCAACACTTGTTTACAGGATAACTATCTGATCGAGGTTCGCGGAGATGTACAAGACTCGCTTCCGCCGCCTTCACTGGACGAGAGCGGTGCTCAATCCCTTGAAACCAATGACACAAACACAAGAGTGTATTATATGGTCCACCCGTCGGTGGATACAGAGGGATCATCCTCAGCTATTTAGACCTCCTTGTTGTAATATCTACTTGTTGTACTTAATCTACATATTCTACCCTACGGCCATCAAGGACTCGTGCAGAGGTAGCCTGGGTGCTCACCCCCATATCTGGAGAGGGGTCGGCAATTGCAGCCTTGATCCGTGGGAACGTGGCGCTCGACCGGGGATTCCCAGGGGAACTAGTGCAATGACTCTCCCGTAGCACACCTCTCCCGCCCCACAGCCTACTTCACTTGGAATTCGCAATTCCCTCTGTATTGGTCGTGCTGAATGCCAATCGCTGTTACTGCACATTCTACTTTCTGACGATCACCGTACATCGACATAACTGACGTGGGTCGACTTGGGGAACGTTGGTGCAGACGCTAATGCCCGAGAGCCCGCTCATCGTCCCCGTCGCCGTACCGACTGGATCGCTGTATTTTGCGACCATCAAGCCAGATGGCATTGTCCAGGACGTCATCGACACTCTCCTTGCACGACTAGAAGTCACCTCGGAGGTTCTAGGCGGCTTGGAGAGCGCTGGCTGGGCATTACAGAAGATCCGCATCGAGAAGAATGGGAGGCAATGGGAGGAGGAGGATTTGGAGAAGCTCGGCGATGGTCAGTATTATTATTTGTGTTTGGTCGGACGTACGACCGACTCTTACGTTGCCTGACATACTTTAGGTATACTGGATCCAAAGTTGCCTGTGTCTCCCTTGCTCAATTCGTCCGAGGCTGCAAAAGATACCCCAATCAGGCATTTCTCTGCCTTTCCTCTCACATCCCACATGCATACACCAACTTTACGACTCGTATCTTTGCACCCTTCGCTCTCCGTAACTCTGTCATTTATCCGTGTACCGGAGATCCACGAAACCCTTACATGGAAGGTATTCTTCGCACGAGCGTCGACAACCAAAGACATAATCGATACAGTTGTTGAAGAGCTTGGTCTGGCAAAGACCTTACCCATACCTGGGACCGGGATGCTTGAGTATGTATTGGAAGAGGTCTGGGAGGATGGCAAATCTAGTAAGTCCTGTATCGGTTCATCCTCTCCCATCCTAATATCATCCCAGGCCCGATACGACTCTCACCCTCGACTGGTTTCTCAAAGATTCTGGAGGCAGCACAGAAGGAATTACCCATAAATCCACCTTCCTATCGTTTCTGCGTCCCGGATGAGTGGTATAGAAGGAGCAGAACACGGACGCTATCCTCAGGTTCCTTGACCCCTTCGGAGGCCACGATCAAACGTTTGGCCGACTTGCAGGAATCAGAGGAGGAAGATGAAGATGAGTCCGCGGAGGGCGAAGGTACCGCGAAAGCTCAGGCAGCCGCAACTCAATCACCTACAAACTCTCCCCAAAATCAGGGAGATTGGAGGGGAACGTTCTCTCAGGCGCGCCTCTCGACTATGTTTGAGGGTTGGCTGCCATCCGGGCCCACGCCTGCTGTACCCGTCGAGTCCTCAGCACAGAATAGGCGCACGAGCGTTAGTGTCAGCGAACCTATGCCAATGCAGCCAGAATCAGCGGAATCCGACCCGGATGACCTGAGTGAATTTGAGGAGATGATGGTAAAGTGATTTGACCCCGTCCTTGGTATCATTCTCACGTTCTGGATAGGACAGCCTCGGACTGAAGGGTCAAAGGAGGGAAGAAATGCGGGATCTTCCTCTGGACCGCAAGAAGTATTTGCTTCGTCAGAGTCGGCAGTTCGGTTCGATGTCGAAAGGCTCGGCTCGACAATCTCAAGTTCCTGGCGTCCAACAACCCGCGACGGTTGGCCCTTCGGGTTCTGGGGCCATTCTTCCTCGATTGGTTCCTCAACTAACAGGAAACGGACTGATGAACCGGCTTTCTGTGTGGGGAAGCTCGACCTCTTCGGCGCCCTCTACCCCAATGCTAGAAGCAGAACAGCCTATAGACTCTGTCGCCGCTACAACTACCGATAAACCTACCACAGTGAGGGACCGCAAGTCGGTTGACGGGACCAATGTGGATCCTCTACCACTACAACCCCAGACTACCGGGGGCTTGTGGAGTAGCTGGTGGACTTCCTCCGGAGGATCAGCAGACAAGGCCCAGAAACAATCACCAAAGTGGTACGTTGACGGACTCAAGGGTGGTCGAAGCGTGGACATGAAGCTCGTGAAGCACTTGATATCACTCCGTGTTCACCTTTCTACCGCAAGTCTCACCTGGATCGAGGAATTCCTCCGGGAAAGAAAGGGGATGGATGTTTTGGGGACACTTCTGGCAGGACTCGTGGGGAAGAGTGGAAAGCGCAAGACCCTGACCGAGGTCGAGAGTACAGTGCTATTCGAGCTCATCAAGTGCCTCAGGGTCCTGTTTAACACCGAGGTATGGTGACATGGATCGTCTATAATCATCAGCTGACGTGCTATTAGCTGGGATACCATGAAGTCATTTCGTCTCCGACCATGATTACCCACATCGCTTATTCGCTGCACGAAAGCAACGCGAAACTCAGAGCCCTCGTGACCACCGTGCTTGCTGCCCTAAGTTTTATATCTGTGCAGGATGGTCACAAAGCAGTTATTTCTGCCCTCTCCGATTACCGCATCGAGTTCTCCGAAGCTTTCCGATTCGAGGGGCTTATAAACTCCCTTCGACTTCCCGAAATCGAATTCGGCGATGGTGTCCCCGCTCCAGAGGCGGAAGAAGAAGCCATATGGGAAGCAAGGACTGCAGTAATGTCTCTGATAAATGCCATTACGACATGCCCAGATACCCTAGAGGACCGTGTCTTGCTGAGAGATGAATTTACGCGGAGAGGCTTGAATGAAGTCATGGTGGTGAGTGTCGTGAATCTCTGGGGTCTAACCTACGGCGGCCTAAACGCTATAACAGACTCTAAGATATGTCAAACCACCAGAATCCCTTCTAACACAGCTAGACATATACACGGAGGAGAAGTTTGAGGATGAGGCGGATATGCGAGAGCGAGCAAATTCGCTTATGATCAACGGCCGTTCAATTTCGGAAGTAGATGGTCTGCTAGAGGAGCTGGGGCAGCTCGCTAAACAGTTTCCGGGCCTATACGCCAATTTACTGGAGATTCTGAAACGCTACATCCGTCTTCTCAACCAGGATACCAACACGTACGGGCTACCATTTTCCCTGGTCCCGCTGTGCTTAAACTTGTGCTTGCCCAGGCAACACAAAACTAATCTATTCACCATACTTGACACATTTGCGGAGAAAGTGGTACAACTTCACGACCTGTGGGTCCAGAGTAGACATCCCCCTTCAGCCACTCATTTTTGGATAGGAACGACGGATGGAAGCCATTCCTGCTGGATTTTTCCTCATCGGTTGAGTACGTGACAGGTCAATCAATTGATCTCAAGGTCTCCTCGCAGGACCATAATGCTGTCCTCGAGGAGGAACTGGAATTCCTCCGTTCCAAAGTTGACGAGCTGACTGAAGAAGTATATTCATCCTCGTCGTCATCGGCTGCTAGTACTAACACAACGTCTGATTTCCAGCGGAACAAGCTTCGTAGGGAGGTTGATCAACAAACCGCTGAGATCAATACTTTGCAATCTCTCACCAAACTCCCGGCACCTATGCAAAAGAATTCGGGGAAACCTGGTCAAGAGGTGAATGGCATTCCATCACTCTTTTCGACCACCTATTAATACAGGGTTCCAGTCGCAGAGTTTTCACGGTCTGGTCCAAAGGCTGATACAGAAGGAGAAGCAAGTGGTACAGCTGCAGGCTGATCTTGATCGCCTGAAAGCTCAAACCCCGAGCGAGAGTAGAGAAGCGGTACGGTGACAACTCCAGCCTCGAGATGATATTAATTTATCATGTCGTGTAGGACGAGAAGGCAAAGAGGGAGAGGGACCGGGCGAAGTGGAACAGTCTAATGGACGAGATCGCGAAGCTAAAGACCAGGGTATTTCAACATTTAATGCAAGTTGTTCCTGTCTAATATTCTCCCATAGAACAGCGAGCTGGAGACCTCTTTGGGAGTAAAGAACAAGGAGGTCGTTTACCTAAAGCGGGCGATGGAGTCCGTCTATTCCAGATTCCACTCTCGCGAAGAAGACAAGGGCGAGGCTGAGATGGATGCGCAAACGGTCGCTTCACATGCGATCGAGAGCCTCACGAAAAAGGACGATCGAATCGCTGCCCTGGAAGCGGAAGTGACTAGCTTGAAGGCAGAGTTGGACTCTAGGCCGAAGTTCGTGTCGGAGCAAGAGTTCAAGACCAAAGTTCCTCCGCCGCCACCACCACCGGTTAAACGTAAACCAACCCTCACGTCAAGTCCTCGTGAGGTCACACTACCGAAGCCCGCCTCACCCGCACCTGCGCTCCCACCGCCGTCACCTCCTCCCGGGCGTATTCAGAGTCCGACCCCCCCCACCCAGACATCACCGCCACCGCCACCACCTCCTCCACCCCCTCCGGTCCACCCCATCAACAGGGATGATTCTCCCCCTCCACCGCCTCCACCGCCTCCACCACCTACTTTGAGTGACCATACCTTACCCCCACCTCCACCTCCACCTCCACCTCCACCTCCTTCATTGCCCGGGGTTCCCCCGCCTCCACCCCCGCCCCCCGGGATCCCCCCAGCTCCCGGTCCTCCTCCGAGTGTTATCAGGCTTGGGAGGCCCAAGATCGTTCGGCCAACCAAACGACTCAAGCCGTTCTTCTGGAACAAGCTAGAAGCGGCCAGCGTTGCATCTACTGTGTGGAGCGAGGCACTCTCGTCGACATCATTCAGCCTGGGGGATCTCGAGGACACGTTCTCACTTGAGAACTCTCCTTCACCAGCGACGCCTTCGGCAATAATGAGTCCCAAGAAGCAGACGGTGACCACGCTGTTGGATATTACTCGTGCCAATAACATCGGTAGGTGGATTTCCTTTCCCGTCATGTGGTTCTGATCAGCCCTTTTAGCCATCATGCTCTCAAGAATCAAGCTTGATCTCGAGGAGATCAGGAGGGCATTGCTTGATATGGACGACGGTAAACTCACGCCGGACGACTTACGAGCCATCTCTAGACAATTGCCGACGCAGGAGGAGGTATGCGGTGTGTATCCTCCATGCAACGTCCTTTCTGAAATTCTCTAGATTACCCGCATCAAGGACTTTGAGGACGTCGGGAAACTAGCCAAATCAGACCAATACTTCAGTCAGGTGGGAGATTTCTTTACACCCGAAGTTTGGCAAGTGAACTGATTGGCCCCTCAGATAAGCACGATCCCACGTCTCTCTCAGCGCCTAGAGTGCATGCTCTACCGACGGAAACTGGAGTTGGAAGTGGAAGAGATTAGGCCTGACATGCAAACTGTCCGGGATGCATGCAAGGATCTACGAGGTTCAGAGAGGTTCAAGGTGGTTCTACAGGTCTGTTGGCTCCCCTCTTTAACCGAGGGATGAATCCTCACTCTGTAAAAGGTTGTTCTTGCCGTAGGAAATGCGCTCAATGTTTCTACCTTCCGGGGAAACGCGCGAGGATTCCAGCTAGAAGCGCTGGTCAAGGTATTCCACTGTGTTGTTCAGCGCTTCTCGGGTAGCTGACAAAGTCTGATCCTAGCTGAGGGAGACGAAAACAGCGAAAGGCGGTCCAGATTGTCCAACGCTGCTCCATTATCTTGCTCGCGTGCTATTGAGGACAGACCCAGAGCTTGTAAACTTCATCGACGAGATGAGGAGTGTAGAAGCTGCCGCACGAAGTACACACTTATTACCTTCACCTTCATTATAAAACTGAACTCCGTACAGTTTCTGTGCAAACTCTGCTGGCATCAGCCAAGTCTCTTGTCACAGGACTCGAACAGATTGAGGACGAAGTACGAGTGCTGAAGAAAACTGGTGTGCCCTCCGGTGATAGGTTCATTTTTGTCATGAAGGTGCGGCGTGGGCCTGCAGCGACTGAGACCTTGCGATTAATAAATTTCTCCTACCTAGCCTTTCTTGCAAGACGCCCGCAAGAATGTCGACGCTCTTAAAAACATGGCATCCGCGCTGGAGTCAGAACTACGGTCATTGTTCTCGTACTACGGGGAGTCCACGGAAACCGCAGAGGGGGTGAAGGCAGAGGATTTCTTTGGGATGATCTTGTCGTTCGCAACGTCCCTCCAGGTGAGCACAGGTCGGGCGGAAGCACTGGATTTCATACTCACACCGCAGCAGAAATCTGCTCTTGAGGTGTACAAAGCCCAAGAGAAGCAGGAAGCCGCTGCACCAAAGCTGATCGTTTTGGAAACTCCCACACCCACGGTAAAGGAAGACACGGTAGAGCCGGTACAGACACCAACCACGAACGGACTCATGCCTCCACCCCAAGGAGACGGGGCTCTTACTCCGACTGCAAGGTCCCACGGCCGCGCAGGCGGAAACACAATCCAGCGTGGGGATTTTGATCAGGCTATCCGCGGTATACGCGATGGCACGCAACGCAGGCGACGTGAGAACCACCGCCCACTCAGTAGGATTTTTGTCGATGGGTCGAGGCAGAGTCGGGCTATCGAGTAACCACTATTTTTACGACTTTCATGAACCCATCTATTCCACCATCTTTTACATCAATATGACTTATTTTCATGTTACCCATTCACTCATTGCTACTCCTGTTGTATTTTTACTCAATAAATGCCGTACATACTACTCGCGACTTGGGATAGAGATGTCATTTATCGTGGTAATACACACTTTCGGAGGACACGCTGGTCGAGACTACCTGTAGTGCGGCAAGGCTCTGAATTGTTTCACTCCCGTGTCATTTCCTTTCTGTCTTCAGGGGTGACAACAGGACTCGGTAGTAGGTCGGGAGGCTGGAGACCCCCACTTGACCTCGGTACTGCTGCCCGTCTGTTCAGAGGGGACTTGGTGTCACAGTAATTAATGCATTCCAGGAAGAACTGGAAGAATCTGTGGACCTAAGTATACGATTCGCGGTCAGAGGTTGTACAATCGGAGTTTGATGGGGTGTCTCACGTCTAACGAGTCAGCGACCAAGCAATTCTTTCCTCCCGGTCCCCAACGATCTCCCGTAGCTCCACTATAGTTCCATGTATCGACAACCGTCTGTCCAAGCGAATGAACCCCCGAGAGTTCCACATCTACACGGTACCTCCTACACGTGAAAAACTCGGGATGAGCTATATACGCGATGGTGAGAGCGTCGTGTAACGGAGGGCCGGTGTTGAAACCGAACGTGTGCTTGTAGGTATCGGCAAAGAAAGTGATGAGAGTCGAGAGAGTGTATCGGAGGTTACTGATTGGAGGTGGAACGGAGAATCCGTTATAATTTGATCCCCCAAGAATCTTGGAATGGATGTCGTGGGTGACGATAGCAGTGTGGGTTACGTTGATTGGAATCATGGTTTTCATCACGGGGGCATTGAGGACGATCTGAGCTGCTTCAGGATCGCAAAGGACGTTGAATTCTGCACATTGTCAAAGTGAACATGAGAGCAGGTCCGAATTGTAAGAGTATTCACCCGCAACTGCGCCACGGTTACCGATACCGACTCCTCCACCCATGAAAACTATTTCCTCCACGCAATAAAGGAGTTCTGGATACACAGAAATAAAGAGAGCAATGTTTGTCATTGGACCGCAGGATACGATGGAAACCTTCTCTCGGAGTTCATCCATAACGAACTTCATAGAGGCCGCCATACCGTCAATTGCCTTTATCGGGGAGACAATGGACTTGACGATATTTGAATTTGCGTCAGGCAAACCTCTGACGCCGCCCAGACCGTCAACACCGTGGATTTCTGGGTCGTGTCTGGTGTGCCTTATAAGTGGTTTTGCCGCACCCATATGGACTTTCTGATCCTTGTCGGCGCAGAAGGCATAAAGACAACGAGCGGCGTTTTTTGTGGTACAAAGCAGGTCGCTGTTTCCATGGACCTGGGGGGCGGGGTCTGGTCGGTTTTGTCTAGTGCTAGTCCCAATGGATCACATACCGTCGAAACACCAAGGAGGTCGACATACTCCGGTGCGCTCAGCGCCAACATTATCGCGGTGGCATCATCGTGCCCCTCGAATCATCAAGATAGATAACGATGCGTCGACGGCTCCGTTGGGTACACTTACTGGGTCAACGTCAAGCCAGATGTGTCGTAGCTTGTCCTCGGACATGAAGGTGTGGAACGAGGGGAAGAAGGGTTGGGAGAAGTCGATCACTTGCAAACGGTTGCTGTTATATGTACGACTTGATATGGAATGGGTCTTCGATCTCAATCATTGGCGTTCACGCGAAGGACAAAGGAAGGTGAAAGGGAATGATTGATTATTATGGCAAAGGTACTCAATGGTGACCATGAGCTTCGTGGTCAAAGATTGGTTCGATGGGAGGCTGGTAAGGAGGGTAAGTATACTGCCGGGGGAAAACAAGTGATTCGGACGCACGGGTAAATTACGTTCCCTGCACGAAGTCGAGATCAGAAACGGCGCATAGAACGATGTTGCGGGGAATACTAACCATTTTGTACCATCCGGCATCGACGGGGCTGGAAGAAACGCGAGGGCATGTCAAAGTTCAGCTCGGGAAGGGAGTGTGGATGAACCGACGAATGTAGCGGTCTGGGTGACGGTGTTCGGCAAGGTAAGCCTCGGCCTTTTGAAGGATTGGGGCCAAAGCTCTGGGGTCGTGAACATTTCTGTCCGAGCGGTGAGGATGCTAAAGCCGGGTTCACCCAGGATGGAGTGCGAACCTGTTGCGCTCAAACTCTGCCCTGACGCTCATTGCTCTGGCTCTCCATTCCTGTCTGTTGACGGCCCAGTCGAGTTCGTTTGTAAGAAAACGTCTGTAGAGAGACTTGACGTAGAGTCTATGCGCGGTCGAGAATGAGGACATGGCGGACGGTAAGCTGGGCGTGGGATTACATAAGACACCTCTCCCTCTTCGTCCTAGCAGAAAGCAATGGATCCACATTCCCGTCTCTCCCAGTATAACCATCGCCCCCCGAAGGCTGGCCCACCCCCCCAGAGCACCCGGACGCTGCCCATGGACAAGAAGAAACAGGCTGGCTCACACATGCAGCAATTCGACGCCTCGGCTTTGCTCCTCACCGCTCGGCCAATTGCCACAAACTCAAGGGTGAAAAAGAACCAAAAGCTGCACAGAGACATGCACCTCACATTCGTCAACAATGCGTTGGAACGCAAGTCTCAGGTGCGCGTTTCTCCCCTCCGTCTCCTCTGGCGTACCAACTTGCATCCGATCACAGGGATCTTCTGAAGATTTTGACGAGTTGGTCCATCAGTTCAATTTCAACGGCCTGTCCAACGACGCGCCCGCACCAGGACCTCAGCTTCGGTTGTGGATCTCCGCACTCTCCCATGTCGTCTCCCGCTTGGAGCGGACGCACTCTGCCCTTCCCAGGGCTATCATCACGATGCCCTGGACGGCTATGGACAGCCAATTTGTCAGGTCATACACCTCGTTTATTGGCATGCTCGTAAGTGCACGACCAGAATACCTCTCCCTCGTACTTGAAAAGGTCGTCCAAGGACTTACATATAGTGCGTGTGACCACCCGAGATTTCACCTGAACCCTTCAGCTGACTTGCTGAAGACTCTGGAATGAACACTCTTAACCTTGCTATGCCAGAATCTTCATCTGCACCCCTCACAAGACGCGTGATCTACGATCGGTTGCACTATTTACTGCGACATTTGCTTGTCCTCATACCCACCTTACCATCCACCCTTCAGAATCACCTAATACGACACTTCCCACACAAACGATTACCGCTTGCTGCACAAGTCACTTACATCCGGAACACTCTCCGCATAGCGGAGTATTGTCCCGAACTAGCAGATCGAATCCTTGCTACCATCGTGGATCGCGTGATACAGATAGATGTGAGTAAACTAGCCCACCTGCTACGCTAGACAATCGCCCAACCATTCCTAGGTCGAGGTTCAGGTTGAGATCGAGGAAATAGAGGATAATCTGGACGGCGCCGGGCTCGAAGAAGTTTTTGAACTCGATCCATTCGACACTGTTGTCGGACAAGAAGTCGAGCGAGAAGAAGAAGCACTCGAAGACGACCAAGACGGGTTCAGTGATTTATCATCTCAAGCAGAAGATCCCGAAGAACTCAGCAATGACTCCGATGAATTTACCACAGACTTCCACCATATTAAGGACATGGTCAATAAGCTGGACACCATCCTCGCGCTTGTCTTCGACTACCTCAACCGACCTTCCTTTGCCGTCAAGCCCACATTATTGACCGACTCACCGCCTTCCGAGTTGCCTCCGTTGACGCCACCCATGTCCGGAAACCAGTCTCCCACACAACCCCAAAGTCCAATGGTGTCGAACCCAGAGCTCGAGAAGATGGCCCGCCGTTCCCAGTTCCATACACTCCTTTCCATATTCGACCGCGCAATCATCCGAACTTTCAAATCGCGCTACACGCAGTTTCTGATATTCTGGTATTCCTCGCTCGACCCCGAGTTCAGTGATCTCTTCCAAGGGATGCTCGTTGAAAAGGCACTATTGGACGAGAACCTCCCCGTGGTCACTCGAATAGCTGCATCAAGCTACATATCTAGCTTCGTTAGCCGTGCCACCTTCGTCGATAAAGAAAGCACGCGAAACGTCGTCTCCGTCCTCTGCGATTTCCTGACCAGTAGAATGGACGTACTCGATCACACCCTCAGAGTGGGTGGTGAACTAACCGGGACGTACTGTGGGATGTTTTATGCCGTGTGCCAAGCAGTCTTCCTGATATTCTGCTTTCGCTGGAGGGACTTGATCGAGGATCAGGTTGAGGATGTGGACGAACTTGCGGAACATTATCCGGGCAGACCAGCAAAGAAGTGGCTACCGAGGCTTTACGTACTAGAGAGGGCGGTGTCGTCTTTGTTGAATCCCCTGAAGGTAGGTTGCTTGTGATAACATGCTATAATTTGTCTCTGACGGTGCTTTACAGCACTGCGCCTCGAATGTTGTCATGCAATTTGCGCGGGTGGCCTACGCTACAGACTTTGTCTACTGTTACCCAATTTTAGAAGCTAACAAGCGAAGTGTTGACGGTGATCCCTCCCAACGTATTACTACCCGCCAAACCTTTGTGCCACCACAGACGAACACGGAGCTGAACACTTTCTTCCCCTTCGATCCATACAAGCTCCCAAAGTCTGGCCGTTACATCGATGGAGTGTATCGGGAGTGGTCTGTGGTGGCCATCGGCGATGATGACGAAGATGAGGACGAGGACGAGGATGAGGATGAAGACGCCGACTCCGCCAGGATTGGAGTGTCTATCACCCAGACCACCCCTCCTGACTCACTTGCGGATACCTTAGGCGCCTCATTCGAAGCCATGAGCATCAGTCCTGCACGACCCCAAGGGTAAAACACGGTGGTTTGTACGTGTACAACTTTATGCATTAATTCGTCCTGCTGTATATTAGTGAATAGCAAGTGCTATGCTGTCCGTCACATTGGGTTTTATAAGAATAACACGCGCCAAGTTTACAAGAAAGGCACGTTCTCCATCTCCCCCGTCGCGAAAATGTCATCATCAAACGTCTGTTCCTCGTGTTCGGCATCGTAACCGTAATCGTCCTCTTCCTCGCCCCCCTCTTCTTCCTCATCGTTGTGCTCGTGCCCGTCCCTTTCGTCGTCCGAATTTCCTGGTAATGATCCCGGCATGCTGGTTCGACGAGCCCTAGTCCTCCCTCTCACTTGCTGTTCCAGATCTATGTCTTCTGCTTCGTCTCCAGAATCCAGGGCTGAGGGCGATGAGATGGGACTCGCAGCGTTGGGTGATGTAGAGGGTACAAAGTTCGAGAGGGTGTTGCTCAGCCTCTCAAAGCTTGACATCTGCCTCAGGTGCGAATCCCTGGTCCCTGGTCCTCCCTTCTCTCCACCATACTCTCCGGACGTTCCATTCATAGAATAACCCGTCGGTGGGGGGAGGGAAAACTGTTTCTTGTGGCCCGTCTTAGTGCTTCCCATCAAACTCATATTCCTCAAACGAGCGAGAGTGCTCTGATTTGAGGTGTCCGATCGCGCACTCAACGTGGGTGAAGGTGGGTTCAGTTCAGGCAAGTCGTCTTCATCCATCGGTGATCGCCAGAAATTGAAATCAGTGAAATGGGCGTCCATGTGACGGTGGATGGGTGGAAACATCTGGTCCACCAGGTCTGTCATGTGAATGTACCTGACACGCGCGAATACGAAGGGGTACACGATGAGGAACGAAGAAGGGGGATGCGACTTTATCACGTACGACGACTTGTAGCCAGCGAGCTCGAGGAGTTCCATCTTAACCTCCCCCGTTGAGTCTATTGTGAAGATCCTCGAACTTGGAACGTCGACGCTGCGGTACGACAAGGCGTCTGTGATACGGTTGCCAAATCCGGCGTAGAATGGATTAATAGAGGTTTTTCCAAAAAGTCTGCGAATATCCCTCAGGCAGGCCATCTTGAATACCTCAGGTTTGCGCATGATCACTTCTCTATGTCCCAGAAAGCGAAGGATGAATATGCCTTAACTAAGGAAGACCTAATCGCAGACTTGTCCTCACCTGTGAAGAGATGCCATCAATCGGTCGGGACTCATGATCACGGGGCCCTCAGGAAGCTGGTAGTCGTTTTGTTTAATTCCTTTGAGATAGTACCTAGTCGAATCGGCCTGGCCAATAGCTCTCGAGGTGAGGTACATGATCTTGTAACCGTTACGGCATATGTCGGTATAAAGTTTCGCCACGCCGAGATGCGTCCAATCTCGACCGATCATTGTAAACACATGTCCAAGGGCGTCAGACCTTACAGAGGGAAAAATGGTAGTGAGACTTGATTATGACGCCGGAAAAGGGAAAGGTCTTACTTAGTGATGGTTCCGTCTATGTCAGAAACGACAATCATATCGGTGTGATCCCAGACAAATATCCTTGCTGTGCATGCCACGACACCAGAAGCGGACAGGGAAAACGTGATTGTATTCGCGCCGGACTTAAGGCCGAGTTGCTTCAGCTGGTCCGAAGTCAACCTCAGCGTCTTTGCGTACTTCTTAGAGAGCTTCTTTTCCCGTCGCACCGTCAGTTCTAGGGTGGGGGCACCCGTGGAAATGACAGGAGGAGCAGAAGCGGTGGAAGTTGTCCGTGACAGGGCAACGGAGTCATCTGTTTTCGAGATCTGCATAACGGTTAGAACGAACAAACAGGGGCCCATGGGACAGTGGTGCTCCACCTGTTTGGTGTCGACGGGTTCGGAACTTCTTTCAGGTATGGCTGGACGAGCTTCAGTCGCGTGTTGTTCAGACGATGCCCGGGTCCGCCTGCTGCGATTCCACCATCTTATCCATGACAACGAAGTCGTCCTCGCATTTTGGACTTGCGGGACGTCCTTAGTTCCTTCGTCTCCAGACGATAACGGTTCCTCCTCGTCACTCTTTGCACTTGCGGCGGGGGATGGTGAACGTGAAACTGTCCCTTGGTTCCTGTGCTTGAGCGTCGATTGTCGCCACTTCGATAAAGCGTCCATGAGGGGGGATCCATCGGAACGAGTAATATACCTGGGAGCGTACGCTATTAGACTTTGAACCTATTCTAGGGGAGGTATGAACAAGCCCACCTGTCACCAGCCCATCGGATTACTAGGTCACCTTTCTGGAAAATGGACTCGTCATCCAAAAAGACCTTATACTCCACCCTTCGTTCATTAAAAATCTGGGCGTCTTCTACTTCATTCCTCCCAAACTTTCTCCTCGATTCGTCCTTTGGGAAAAGTGCTAGCTCAAAATGTGTAGTCTTTCTCTCGATTAAGAGAATGAACCTATATGGTTCGTTGCGATCAGGTCGCAATCGACCACCGGTGCCATACCCACCCTCCTCCCCGTCTGCATCGGTTCTCGACCCGCCTTCAGGTGGAGACTCGAAGCCATGAGAGGTGATCACTCTACCCTTGTCCCACCCAGAACCGAGTGCCTCCGAGATCCCCGGAGGGCCAAACGTGGTCTTAAGTGGAGACTTTTGTGGGAAACCACCCCACTCCCAGAGGTATTCATCTCCAGATAGCGTAGGGACATTCAATGGGCGGGATAAATGCCGAATATGACTGGGAATTGAAGAGGGGGGTCTATTTTCCTCTTCCATATCTGGAGGTGGTTCCGAGGTAGCGCGTATCGTAGGAAAGGGAAGACCAACGGTATGTACTGTTGGAGAAGAAGAACTGGGCCCAACAAGAGGTGGAGTACCGGACCCTGGATTATTGCTAAAGGTGAGAAGCATGATTGAGTAAAAAGCGAGACAACGAAACACACTGGATTGTCCCGGGGTCAGATCTGGGCTGGAGGGTGATGTGGTACCTCCCCTTTCACTGGAGGCAGTAACAGTTTGATCTGATTGCTCCTTTTTATGACGAGAGTGATAGCCCTCCATGTCAAGAACCGCATCTTTCCCGGATGTTAGAAGTCGATAGTGAGACACAAGACGGATTTTGCACACCATCGTTGTATATTGGTTCAGAAGGAATGCTCTCGGATTGTTGTGAGGGGGAGACATCGTCTGAGTCGGTCGTCCTGTGACGAGCAATGTCTTGGGCAGTCTGGTAGGCAGCCTTGGTTCTCTCCTTCGCCTTCAGATACTCATCGCGCTCCTTCTCAAGTAAGGCATTGCCGATGGATGTGCCAAGAGCTGCGGCGCGGTCAAGTAGGGATGAGGGGCTGACTGCATCCTCTTGATCCTCTTTCTCTGCGTATGGAGTTGGTTCTGCCTGGCCGGAGGCGGATGGCGGAGATGGTGCGTTGAGGTCAAGAAAGTCAGGTTCGGATTGTGGCGACGGCCCAAAATCCTCTGCATCCTGGTCTTTCCCTTCGCTGGCTGCGAATCGACCGGTCTGCACATCCCGTCCCTGGATGTCGGGTGAACGGGTGGCTTCAAGTAGTGGACTCGTTATGAGTTCGTCGGGGACGTCTCCGGCGGTCTCAAATACGAAGAAAGCCTCTCCGGCCTCTCCGATTTTCATATTGAATGGAATGCGGTTGCCATTGACGGAGAGATTAACCTGAAGGGGACATTGGCGGGCCGATCCAGCGGTGGGGAGTTATTCGGAGGGTGCGTACCTTCTTATCCGCAGGTCGGAGGACTTGCCATTTGCCAAAGCGAACGTGAAAAGGAGAGCTGATGAGTTCTACATCGGTTCCGTCTTCGGTTGGACGCCTGACGACTATGACATCGATGGCGCCGGTGAGGGTGGAAGGGTTTAGTGGCGCGAGTTCCTTGTAGTATTGGTATGGAGCACTGATAGCGTAGACAGCACCGCGGATGTAGTTCATGGAAGACGGGGCGCGAGACGGTTGCCTGACGGAGGGGGCGAATGTCTGGACGAAACCTTGTTATCACAAGCGAGTCGTCCAGGCAAGGAAGCGGCGCGAATCACACCACGGGACTTACACCGGGAGATGCTTCCGAACCTGCAACTCGTATACCATAAAATAAACAATAAACTATCCAAACTAGATACCACACAATAACAGCCCCACCGCGCTGAACGACGTTCATTCGGCCTTCAAAGTCGCTCGGAGCCCTTCCCGACTCTCCCTATCCACAATAAACTCCCGAACGCTCTCAATCGCAGACAACGGGCCATTCCTGTGAAGCATCAGGTAGCCCTGCAGCTCGGCCATGGATATGAACCGTTCTGGGATGTGGCTGGCAAATTCCCGAGCCTGCTCGTCCAGACCGGCCAGCTGATCCGGCAGGTCCGTAACCACAAGCTCGTGATTCGAACATTCCAAGGAGATGAGGCTGACGGCACTAGAATTTGGAGAATCCCCGTCTCTCACACTGCTCTTTTCATCCTCCTCGTCCGTGTAAGGAGGAGTTGGCTTCTCTGGGCAAGAGGGAAGAGAACCGGAAATGGTGGAGGCGTAGAACCGCCGGAACATCTCTGCAATCTGGTACCGGCTCGCCAGTCTGAATTCGATATGGCGGTCCATACGGCCGGGCCTACGGAGAGCGGGATCCAAAGATTCGTAATGATTTGTGGTGGCGAACAGGAGTCTGCCCTCATGGGCAGCGACTCCATCGATAGCGTTAAGGAGTCCGCTCAAAGTCACCCCTCGAGACTGGCTCCCAGTAGTAGCCCCCGGGAATGCGGCGTGCGAATGGTCCACAGAGAGGGGTTCTCTGTTGATGTCGTGGCGGAAGGCAGCATCGATATCCTCCATCAACGCGATACACCTCTCGGGTAGGATAGAAACCATCTCTTGCAAGGTGACATCATCCAACCCGGTCCGTGAAAGCGAAATCATATAAACGTCGAGGCCCAGCTCTCCTGCGAGGCTGTGAATGAGCGACGTTTTTCCAGACCCTGGGACACCATACTTGAAAGCTGATTAGCAAGGGGTACTGCACAGCACTACACGAGACTCACGAGAAGATAACCCCTCCGGAAAGGAATACCACGTTCGGAGTACCAATATCTGCTTCCAAGGAATCTGCGAGCATCGGACAGGAGATCCTCTTTCACACCATGATCGAGGACGATAGAATCTAAGGGTCGTTTGGGGCGGGAAGCAACCTGATGCCACTGGTTCATTGTTGTGGAGGAGTAAATTGTGATGTGTTCCGACTTCGCCTCCCTCCAGCAACGCTCAGCGTCCGCAAGAAGCTCGTCAACAATCCTAGAGTTGTGGCCATAGATCCTGTAACCATATCAGCAATGCATACGGGCCCATGTTCTGCACTGAGCACCTACTGAATCTTGAGCGTCTGGAGTCCGACGTGCGCGGTACCCTGTGCCCTTGTCCTCGTCGCACGCAGATAGTGACTTTTGTACCATAGGGAGGTGGTAACAAAGAATGATGGTTGCTTTCTGACTTTGAGGTCCTCGGAACAATGGCTCCCATCGCGATACTCCCCAAACTGCCTGGAAGCTCCGGTCTCGAGACCGAATGATCTGGTTGTAATGGAGAGATCTCGAGCGGTGTACCACTCAGGTCGCTGGGCCAGCCAGACGTTGATCCAAGCTAAGAAACGCTCACAGAGTTAGAACAGTCCTTCCTGAGCCCGTAGAATCTCACTTACAAAAGGTGGAGTCGAATTCGTCGAACTCGATCGTCGTATAGAAACAGCGCATCAACGCTCCCCATATATAGCTAACCGCCGACGAAAGGACATGGGCGTTGAGGAAATTGCCAATCAAGATCAGCTTCAACCAATCCGCGAGAGTATCCATTGCGAAAAATGAATCCATAAGAACAATCGGGCAGATTGGGTTGCGATGGGCTGAAGGATGGGCGAAGAGGCTTGGAGATAGGTAACGTCCACTCGGTATGGCTTGCATACTTTATATCTTCCATTTGTGGGCGCTCCAGTATCTGATCAAGGGCGTGCGGACTATGTCACCTGGTCCACGCTCAAGGATAGGTCGCCGCACAAGCGTGAATTCCGTACAGCTACAAGCTCTGGCATGGCCTCCTGTAACGGACGAGGGGGTAGGGGAGATCTGACGATAATGGAAAACTCGTCCGAACACAGACTCGCCATACACTAGGCAACAGTGGGCGCTAGACGGTCAACGTGTCTCTTTCACACGTCGATTGGCGCTTTTGTGCCGGACGGCGTGAAAGGATACGTAGGGTTGGGAAAGATGACTCAGGGATCTCCATGTTTGATGGCGCATGGCGCATTCCAAACAGGCAAGGATTAAACTATCGTGGATGACGAACTATGGCGGAAAGTCCTCACTGCAGACACAGAGAAGTGGGTAGATGCCAGTGCAAGCCAAATCACGTCCAAGGATGGATGAAATATGCTGATAACGCATGTGCATCATTACGGTATGGTTACTCAAGTCAAACATACCATCGCTTACTCCACAGAGCCCGGGGACATCACAAGCTGTGGTCTCTCCGCGAGGCGATCGTTCTTGTGAAAGATGAGTTGATCTCCACCGCCCCTCCCTGTGTTTGGTGCCTCCATACCCGGACTGACAACAAAAGCCATCGCCCGCTCCATAAAAGAGACTCGTCGTAACGTTAACCAGATGGTCATCGTCCCAGCTCCTGTGAAGATAACAGACAAGGAGGGCCATCAGCACATCTGTCTGCTGCGGCTTTCCGGGACGAACAGGCACCCTGATATGATCTTATTGACGTCAGCGCCTCCTCCAGTGCTCCTGGCCTATGCCCTAGGCCATACCGGTGGAATGTCTGCAGAGAAAAATCCCGGAGCAGACCGATACAGCACCCCCGGTATTCGGTTTCGGGTCTTCCTATTAATTGAGGCAGTGAGTACTTCTTGTCTCGTTTATGAAGGCCCAACAGTCCTCACACTTGTTCGGCGTATCACAAACGCTGCAGAACTTCGTCAATGAATACCCTATCAGGGGGGTGGTTTTTTCCGGCGACCGGTGAGGTCCAGGAAGGTAGACAGAGACGGTGAAGCGAACTGTTTGAGCTGCACACCCTCGTGCCCGATCCGCGTTCCTCACCCAAGCCGTTCGCCAGATAAAAGTCGATTCCCAATGGTTCCGAACCCTCGACCACCACTACGCGTGCGTTTTCTTAGTATTGAAGTTAAGGGGCTGGCCGCTTGGAAACTCATGAGCATCGCGGTGAAACATGTTCCCATCTGCACTCACACCTGGCGTGTTCTGACTTCTAGATCCGAGCGGAATTTGACCACCTCATCGGGATCACCGGTCGTGATACAACTCCGCTGGGCGGAGACACGGCGAGTCGGGTTTGCGCGTGCGCATTCTCTTCGCACCCGAACACAGATAAGTGTGACTGCGGTCACCCTAGAACCCTCCGCTTTCCACAGCGGGATATTTATAAGAGGGTAGACGGGCAGTGGGTTGAACCTGCGGTCATGCTCGTGTGAGTGACCGCAAGGTTGAACTGGAGGCGATCGAGTTATCCTAACCCGCGGAGGGGTGCAACGCCGCTATGAAATGCATGCACGAGTCCACAACGCTAACACGATACGACATAGCCCTACAACGCGCACCCCTCTTACATTACCCATCCAACGCGCCTACGCCATTTGCCGAGAGAGCTCACTTAACCTTTTATGAATCCCCGAAATGTCCCCCACAAGCTTCGTATGCCTCCCATCCAACCGGTCAAAAACGCTGTCAGACAACGGATCTTCTTCCTGGTTCCCAGCGCTGCTAGCTCGGATGCAGCCAGGGCTCTGTGGAGTGACAGTGGGTGGGGTGGGTGTGGGAACGGACGGGATTGGTTCCGGGTACATGCTTGGCACACTCAGGTAACTTCCACTATTCCTCCGTTGCATCGTTCCGGGTCCCGCGCTTAGTGACCCTGAAGAAGGTAGTGTGCCAGAAGTACCGTAGCTCATCGTCACCGTCGGCGTTTGACTCCGTCTTGACATCATGGACATTGCGGACCCAGGCCGAGGGCCAGGAGTGGGACTTGCGGGGATCTCTGTTTCTGTTTCCGTCTCGTCATCTTCATCTGCACCATCGAAGTAGTATTCTGCCTCCTCTTCCTCCAACCCAGACCCAGAACTAGTTCCCGTTATGGTGAAATTTGGCTGTGGAGGCATGCGCGACCATGTTGGTTCACTTGTTCTTGAACTCGCATCGATAGAAGCCATCGATCCGGTGTAAGATAGGGATACCGACGATGCTCTCCTCCGTTGCTTGACTTTCTCATCTGGAGGAACGACTGTGGGCGTCATATCAAACCGGAGTTCCTTGATGGTCCCGCTTGAGGTCCTTCGGCTGCTCCTTTCTCCAATTGACATCCCAGCGAGTATCCTGGGTTTATGTCCGCTCTCTATCACCCTCTTCCTTGCACTCATCCCTACGAGGTTCACTAGTTCCTTCATTGCTTCCCGGTCTGACATAACTCGGCGCGGAGCCGTACTACGGCGAACAGTCGAGGGACGTGCGAAGGGAGTGGCCGTAATGTTTCCTCGTACGGGGGTCGCAAACACCTTGCGTGTATCCCCTCCTGGCGTTGCTGGCACCGCCAAATGGTTGTAAAGGACCTGATTCCCCGTTGTGTCGAGTAGGCTATGAAAGGAAACCTTCTTCGGGGTGGGAGAGCCCTTTTTGGGATCGAAGGCGTTGACACTAGGCCCCCAGGTAAAACCAATAAACAAAGAAGCTGTTTGACCGGCGTTTACGGCCAGGGATTGGGTGAACTTGCTGGCTGGGGTCATGTGCATCGACGACACTGTGAGGGAGCTTGGGGATGAAAGTTGACGGAGAGCTGAAAGCGCGAATGGTAAGGATGTATCAGACTCGTCGAGAGGAGGCGGTTGAGCCACTGGATCGGGGGAATCTTGTGGTGTGAGATGTCCGGTCAACGGAACGTCATAATTAAATTCCGGAAGATGTAGGTCTTGAGGCTTGGGTCCTGGACGTTCGACATGAGTGAGGCAGACACTCCAAAATGTCAAGATATGCTCTTACTGTCGAGGACGGAGTGCCACGGGACACCACGAAAAATGCCATGAGACTTTATCTCCTCAGATCCACGCCTCCCTAGCCGGAAATCGGCGTCAACCAGGAACCTATAACGTTGTCAGAATAACTCCAAAGAATTGACCGGTTGACGCACCCCTTGAGCAGTGCTTGGAACGAGTCCGAGACAGCCACATTCCTGTCAAACCGCAGGTACCGCTGTATTTGGATGTTTAAACTTTCCAGCCCTCAAAAACTGCAGACATACCTGATGATTCATTATTTTGGCGTATGTCTGTTTGATATCATTGGCAAAGAAAGGAGCGACGCCGTAAATCATCTCATAGAGCATTGCACCTAAGCTCCACCAGTCGACCTCTACACCGTAACCAAGCTCATCGCTGCTGCTCTTCTCCGCGTAGGATTTGCCATCGGACATTTCGAGCGCGACCAATGCCTCTTCGTGTGCCCGGAGAATTTCGGGCGATATGTAGTCACAAGTTCCACACGGAACCAAACAATGACGTTTTGGGAGTAAGCGAACTCCTTGCTCCGTAGGGGGCAGCAGTGGAGCGGCGGATCCAAAATCGATCAGCTGGACATGGGACAAACGGGTCAAGACGAAGTTGTGGGGTTTGATATCCCTAGATCCGTCGGGGTTAGGGCGGAAATTTCACAAAGTTGAGCTGTCCTCACCGATGAACGTATCCCTGTTCATGACACCAGTCTATGGCGCATATAATCTGGGGTGTCCACCACAAGAGGTCTGTTTCCGAGATTTTACCGTCAAGGGGGCTGGATTCCAGCACATCCCAAAGGTTTCCGCCCTCGACAAAGTTCATGACCAGGTTTAGTTCAGTTGGGGTCTGGAATGCGCACAGCAGGTGGGGAACCCAACATGAATTAGTTTTACGGGCCTGCAACAAGATATCCCTTTCGAGTTGCGCGAAACATTGCTAGGAATTAGGTGGGTAAGAGGGACGGCCGGCATCTAGAAATGTACCCTTACATCTCTATTACGCAGGGCGAAATGCTTGTTCATAACCTTTCGAACGTAGACCATGCCATCGAGGCCGCATGAAACAACCTCAATCTGACCAAAACCAGGGATTACTTCAAAGCAGAGCGAGGGAAACGGAATGCCGGCAACATACCTCGCCGAAAGAACCGCGCTCGAGGGTACCGACCCGGTTCAGATCCCTGTCTGAGAATCTCAGTTTATCGACCTCGATGGTTTTTGCTTGGCAGGGACGTCAGATAAACTATGTTGCACCAACTAATAGTGTTGGCGATTGATACCTGTCTTCCCGATAACATTTTGGCCGTGAAGCACGCGGTCGATGGCGAGGGCCTCTTCATCCTCATCCTGCACAGAGATGTTCAAGAGCTCCCTGAGGCGTGTTCTCCGTTTGAGCCATCTGGAAGACATGCATGGGTCAGACGCAGGTGTCTATGTGTCGTTCGTAGGTAGTCTGTGGACCCTGAAGGTTGTGGTCGTTGGATCGGGCTCGGGCTGGCAAGGGCGCTCGTGTTGGGCAAGATTGGCGCCAGTCACGTGAAGGGATGTCCCTCCTTGTGATTGGCTGGTAGTAGTACAGACACAGCCTCGCAGGTTGCCTGTCCCTACTTGAATCGGAAAGAACACTTCGAATAACAGGCTCTAACTTACAAGGATACAGTGGGCTGCAAGGATACATAAATGGGACGAGCGTTCTCTGAGGGAAATGTGGGATGTATGTCGGAGGGAGAAAAAACGACGCTACAGGTTTGAAAAAGCAAATCATTACATGACAATACGACCCCGTAGTTGGGGTGCATGTACAGCTATAAGAGATGTTCGTGCGAGCGGTCGTAAGTGGATCACATAGCGTAAACTGGCCGACCAAAGCGATCGACCCGGTGTCCAGAGGGATCCACATACTTGACCTTGTGAGTGCCGATGCCGAAGAACCTTTTGATGCGCTCTCCAATTGACTCCCGACGATAGTGGTGCTCGTGGGGGCCGTAGTGGACAGATCTGCGAGGCTCGCGACTGGAGAGGTAACGGTGGTCGGATACCGAATGACGACGGTGACGGCTGGACGGAATAGTCTAAGAATTTAGAATTAGATCTCCATTCTCCGGTGATGGGGTCAAGGTGAGATCAACTGACGGCATACTGGGCTGCCGGAGAATAGTGAGCGGACATCGAGCGACTCGGTGTAGAGCTGCGATGATGGTGACGGTGATGACGACTGCCACCGTGTCGGTCAGTAGAATGGGACCGTCTGTGCTTGTGGCTCCTGGATGACGACGACCTGTGGTGACCCCGGGAGTAGAGCGGTTCGGAAGCGGCGACGTGGTAGAGTTGCTGGCCGGGGTTGTAGTACGGCGAAGGGGCGCTGACGGACGTGTAGGCGACTGGCACGGGCTGGGGGGCCAGCCTGGGAGTGACCATGCGGGGAGTATGAGAGTAGTGGTTCATGTTGGGTCGGATGATGTATGTCCGTCTGTCCCGGACAGGTCGCTTTATAAGTTTTGCTGTGGAGTGGCTCACCACTTCATGAAATCAAATCTGGCTAGCATGAGGCTCTCCCAGACCATTTCTCTCTCTTTACGTCTTGAATCACCCAAGGTTTTCTCGCCATTTATCACTCATCAGACCATGGCGAGTGGATGTTGCAGTTTGCAGCCTGGAACCAGGGTCGACCCTCCTATTCGGAGACTTCTTCTTTGTTCGTCTCCGCCATGGCCTTCAAACCCACCCGCAAATCACCATCGGCATCCCTCGTTACCTGACACGAGGCTGGAGATAAGACAAAGAGGGTTTCACATAGATTCTCGTCATCTGCTGGCTAAACAGATGATACAATTCAAAACCCGCACTGATCCATGGCCCACTACTGTGCACAGCCGGAACCAGATATGCGCCGCCATTCGATCTGATGGCGTCACACAACTAATATGTCCTTTCCGTCGATAATCCGTTCACATCAATGTTTCTCGCGCAGAATATTGGTCAGTCCCCGTGCGTAGCATCGCGGGCTTGCGCTTGATTTTTCGTACGGTTTAAGGGGATGGCCTGCACTCTCGAGATAATCATGAAGACGAGGGGAGCATTTTCCCACTGTATATTGACTCTCTGATCGCATCAGTCACGGGCGGTACCTGGCCAGACAAAGCGGGACGTGACAGATTCTGCTTGAGGGGAGTCTTGTATCCTCTGAAATGTCCGCTATATTCACTTCCCCGGGGGAACGCCCCGGAGCGAATGTGAGTATCAGATTCGAAAGATCCACAAGAGAGTGCCACATGGTTCTACCCCGAGTTACAGTATCTTTTGCATCATTCTGAATTCGGCTGTCCGGAACTGTGCGGTCTGAGAAATTTTCTCCTCAGTGAGTCGTAAGTTACAAATCGTCGAAGTTGCTCTCATGTACTTACGACTCTTCATGACTGGGTACAGGGCGTACGGATTTCATTTCCAATAGTCCCGGATTCTCCGGCCCCGTCCAGGACCCCGTTATCTTCATCTAACCACTGGGTGAACCGAACGAGAAACTGCTGCCCGTAACATTACTCATTGTCCCCGCTGTAGCTGTCGTTAGTACTTTCATGCCCCCTTGACCCACCCAAGTACTCTCGCTCCTGGCGATCGGCATCCTAGTAGCGAGTGGGGAACACTCCACCTTGCGCGGAGAGTCATCGGACGGGTCCCGTATACCTAAATCGACCATCTGACAGGAGGTCAGTCACATCAATCTGCCTCAACTCAGACTTGACCTATAAAATTAGGTACTCTGCCAGAACTCACTAGGCGGTTTCCGAGCGGAATTCTGACATTCAACAAAGGAGACCAATCCATTCCGCATTCGTCGGCTGGATGTATATTTGCTACTAGCAGCTTCCACGGCCAAACAGCCACAATACAGACGAATGGAAGGCATTCCACGCCATACTCCAGCTGGCTTGATGCGCATTCCGCCAGTTGAGTGGATCTCGTGAGAACGCCAGGATCACATCGTATATGAGCAGGACTTGAGCAATTATCGCGACTGCAGCATTCGATGTGACGTAGGCCGCGCTCAATGGGGGCTGGTCGCGCCGAGATTCATCCGGAAGGCGAAGAGGAGAACTCATTTTGGGGGTAGTATCCAGGACAACCAGCCCCGAGGCGGTCGTTCTCAAAGACACTTGAGGTCGAGAGTCGAGGTGGGTCGGAATTAGAGAGCTTGCGTAAAAGCGGTGATCAGCGACATGATCGAACTGTGACACGCCGGTGTTGCCAACTCGTTCGTTCCGCTGTATTCACCGCTGGTACCTATATACTCCATGTTTGCCTTGAACAAAGAAGCGGAAGTATGCGAAACCCCCCGCGAGGGAAGAAGGGGTGAAACCTCCTCCCCCGAGCCATCCCGGGGCCATCGGCCATGCGAAAAGGCTGCGAGTAGAACCTTCTGGAACCGAAGATGTGATGTCATCTTCCGACGGTTCTGTGAATACGGCGGTTCCTTCCAATCTAGACTCCAGAGTTCTCTAGAACGTCCGGCAAACCGCTCTCTTTGAAGGCCGCCTAATTACACCATCTTCCTTCAACCAGGCAATATGTAAGATGAATGACAGTGCCACGGTTGATGTGTTCAAGGAGAGGAAGCGGGATAGAGATATCAAGGATGCGAGAACTTCGTGAACGCGACTGGTTCGGTGTGACGCGATGGCAGGTTAAGTTGCGTACATAGTCCCGGCGCTTCTATTTCCTTTTACGGAAAATCATCGCCCACTATTAATATTATCCGAGTGGAAACAAGGTGGATCAAGAAACGATTATGCGTGCTACGGTAGGGTCGTGGTCACTTGCCCTGGCATCGATGCTACTTGCCCAGTTGTTGACATGGACATGTTCCACTAGCGTTCCCCGCTTCGCGATCTCTGTAGAGATAAATATATGGTCCTGGAACGGGTTTAGCTCCAAAACTTCGCCGGACCTTTCTTGGAGGTACGTACCAGCTGCTGACAGTTCTGGTCGAAAACGTAGGTGTAGCGCTCAACGGGATCCAATCCAGAGCTCTCGTCAATTTCGGTTAGGAGGCCGCTGAATGGGGCATAGACACTCCTGGTCTGGACGAACTCGTTAAAGTCTCCTGCGATAACAACGTTCGCGTGCTCATCCAGGGCGAGAATGGAGTTTATGAAATCCTGGGACGAGATAGGTTTCCCACAAAGAAGATCGAACACAAACAAAGGTACACACTGCGGCGACTTTGACCTGTTTCGTACGCTGATCAACGACCCCGTTCACGGGCGGCCGCGCGTCTCCTTGGGTTGAAGAACTGCCCCCCTTGGAACTAAAATGGACGTTGACGGTGTAGAGGGTGTCGCCGTCTGGGGTCTCCCAGGCGGCGGCAAGGGGTTTTCGTGAACTTGTCCATGCCTCATTCGTAGGGTCAATCCGACCGGGATTGAATCTGTAACTTGATCAATGGACGTCGAGATGACAGAAACAAGGATGCCCATACGTCAACGCGAGTTTTCCCTCAGCCTTGCGAATACTTGTCGGATCGAGGGGACCACCAGGCGTCCCAGGAATCAATTTCACTTTGTCTGCTCGGTAACTAAACGGGGCGGGCGGTAAGCGGGGCAGGAGCGGAGGGGGGGTACACTGGGGGCTCACAGGTACGCTTGCCGAATGTTTCCACCGGGCTGTCCCCCATCTTGATTATTAACGGGGGCGATGTCGACAAAACTGTATAATACGCCACTCTCCCTTTGGATGGCGTTGACGAGGGTCGTTAGCGTAAGGTTAGCGCTCACGACACCATCGTCCGTTGGTCCGGAATCATCTTGAATTTCCTGCACGAACATAATGTCTGGAGTGTTCAAATAGTTTGCGATGTGATTTGCGACGGTAGGAATGTGACTAGAGTTTGGTGCCATGTTCTCCACCTTGCATGCATAGATAAGTATTGCACAAATTGACCGCCATTTCAGCCTCACATTATAGTCCCCAATGGTGATCACATGCTTTTCATTTGAGGGCTTGATGGTTGAAGGAGGTACAGAAAAATCGGGGGAGGAGATTATTTTCGGAGCTGTGAGGGGCAGGAGATAGTAGAAACCGAATCTGCGTAAGCTTTAGTAGGGAGATGGGATATCCGGAGGTGCAAGGCATACTGGACAGTTAACACACCCGTAATATCATCGTAGATGTTACCGAGCGCCGTCTGGACATTGTTGGTCCCGTCAAGTGGCGCTCCTACGATGATTGCTTCTGGATTACCATCCGGGATACCATCAGGTCCTGGGAGTAATATATATAAACCTAGAAACGGGCTTGTACGAGGGAGAGATCACACGGACCGAAAGTGATTGACAATCCCCCACGACCGTTGACACCAGTCGCACGCCAGCTTCCCCGAACCCAAAACTCTCTGAAAGAGTTACCGAACCCAAGTGAGATGGGTTTGGGGATGGTAACAACCTGCCCTTCGAGGCTTTCCCAGAAATCAAGACCGTAGCTGGCCGGGTATAGCTGACGATCTGGTGTGTCCTGGAGGCTTTGGTTCGCAGGAACGGACAAGAACCCGTCCGGGCCGGAGTCTAGAGACGAGAGGTACTGGGTTGGGGGGCTTCGGTCTCGTCCGAGGACGATGGGAACGATGGGGTTCCCAGAAGACAAGACAGTTATGTTTGTTGGAGAGGCGAGTTCGGTGAGGTGAAGGTCGTTGGGTCTAGACGCAGACCGAAACTCGGAAACCCTGGCGTTGAGGGAGACTAAGTCGCCGACTTTAACGGAACCGAGGATGGTGGACGATGTCGAGAAGACCATCACACCAGTCGAGATGGCTTGGTCATCGGTTTTCTCGCCGGCGAGCCAGAATGCGGAGGGGCCCTTGGAGAAGGGTTACTAGGAGGGAGCGGGGAACGAATGAGACGCCGCACCTTCGCCGCAACCAAACCGGTGATGTTGGTTAGAGTTTGCCCATTGTAAGCGGAGAGGAAAGTAGGGCCCTGGATGCTGCCGATCGTGGTGGCAGAGGTGGCGGATATCAGGGAGAGCGCTAGGAGGGAGGTCAGGTTTGAGTCGTTCAGGGTGGCTTCCGTCGTACCTCCGAGCGCTAGGGTATACATCGTCTGAGGGGCTGGGGGGTGAGGGTATGGGAAATCATATCCACAACCACCGGGAAATTTATGGGGTTGAGATGGAGAGTGGGGATAAGATACACACCCTGCACTGCTGGTCGGGATGATCCACATGGTTCCTGGTAGACAACCCCCTCCAGGACCAGAACTCAACCCGGCAATCATCCTCTCACGCCAATAGCGCGCAAGAGCGCGTGGTTATTGAAATCCGGCGGGACGAACGTGGTGTGCCTACCACAGAGTATAGGCCTTAGTACGGCTCAGAGCTATTATTAAAGATCAGGACAGTCGGCATCTAGTTCGGATGGCAACCTTGAGCCCAGGAACACCCGAACAGAATGACGGTCAGCACACGATGATGCACGGTTGTTGCACTTGCCCAAGCGCGTGCGTCGCAATCTGTCAAAAAGGCTATCTTCCCAGCTATGCACTGTATCTCCGGGCTTATCACTGATACGTTCAACCACGGAGTTTCTGATGTCTTACGCCGCTCGCGGAGAGGGATCGCTTGCGAAATACCCCAACGCCTGAGAGTCCATTTTTTAAAATCGGCATTTATTTCTCGCAACAACCTGAGAGTCCTGAGGCCTAACGCGGACGTCCGAAGATCCGCGTTCCTCCGATCAAAACGTCCTCCGTCCACCATCTGTAAGTCTGCCGCCACAGCCTGCGGAGCATCGCTGCGACACGTGAGCTCACCGACGAGTAGCCGCTCTCCATGATGCGCAACCAAGCTCGCAAACGGGTCGGCTTTAAGGCGGATACCGACGGGCTTCCGGATGACGGGGGCCGAATCCTTGACGAGCAAGGTACAGTCAACCCGTGGCACCTTCTAAACTCCCAGCTGAACTCTGGTGCTCTAGAGCAGGATGAAGTTATTGATGATATCCGGCACAGAATGTCAAAGTCCGACCGTGAAAATCAAGTCGGTGTCGGCATAATGGCATTGTTGTCCTGTGTATTGTAAGCCTCACTCCGTCCATCCTCATAAACACCTACTTACACCCACATCAGACATGCAATATACCTTTTAAACCCTGTTCGACCACCTACCGCTGTATTGTTTGCGACTCCTGACACAAACTCTCCGATTCCTTTTAACGTCATGTTCGCCTCTCTCCACCTCTGCCTCCAGGGCTATCTCTGCCTCTCCGTCTTTTATCCACCAACCGACCGCAAAATCCGTGCCTACTTTTCCTCCGTGTGGTCAAACACGCGGATCTTGACAGGACACACCCCTCCGGTTCATCCTCATCCCATTCCTCTGCTCGTGTCCTCAATTGCTCCAATCCTCTGCATAGTCCTACGCAAAGGTTGGGTAAATTTTACCTGGTGGTGTTTCTGTGGTACTCTCTTTTCGATACATTTGTTTGTGCGAAGGGGAAGACTACGTGACGAAGCTCGAATAGAAGGACTTGAGGAGCTCAAGTATCACGCAAAGGGGGCGTAGTTCCAAAGCAAGTCTTTTCCTCTGCTCGTTTCCTTCGTCTCTGATACAAAACCCGGTGTATCCAGTCCGTTGTAATACGTGACTTATCTCCTTCGGTGAAGAAATATAACCAAAGTGCTCTCTGGTTTTATGCTTGCCCCGCGGATCGTCCACACTGCCTCCGATCACTTTCGATCGGAGGTCCTCGTAGCCAAGGGCTTATCCAACGCTGACGCAGCATGACCTTGTTATGACTGATCCTGGACCGATCTATGCCTACATTGGCCTCGATAAGGGTCCAACGTTCATCCCGATCTTCCCATCCCCCCCTCTCCCCCATACTTTCACTCTCTTTTCCCATCCATGATGTCTACGTCTTCTGCCTCTACGCCTCTCCGCGCCCGTCTCACTGCGGACCATCGTACCACCTCGGAGTTGTCCGGAACAACCGTGGTGAGTGGTCGACTTCTTAGAACCCATGATTTTGTCGTTGTCAGGGGCCTAGGGGCCGGCAAGTTTGGCACCGTCTTCCTTGTCGACGATGTCGTCACGGAGAGGCAGTTTGCCATGAAGGTCCTGCCAAAAGTCAAGCATCAGGTGGAACTCGCCCGAAAGGAGTTACAGACGCTGCTCAACGTCTCCAACTCCCGGTGGTGCTCTCCTCTCAGAGGCTGTTTCCAAGACTCGGAGAACGTTTACTTTCTCCTTGACTACTTTGCTGCTGGTGATCTGCAGACCCAACTTGAGCGGGCTGGCCCCCTATCCGATCACCAGAAGAAAGTCCTGATTGCGGAGATGATCGTCGCTATTGAGGAGCTCCACTCCTTCAATATTATTCACCGCGACATCAAGCCTGGGAACTTGCTAGTTTCCGATGACGGCCATATAGTCTTGGCTGACTTTGGTATGGCTCGCGATTTTACTGTCGAGCCTGCACACCACATCCGAGATGCTCTTTGGGCGTCGCCGTTCGAGACGGTTTTGGAGTGCGGCACCCCTTACTATATGCCTCCTGATGTGTGGCAAGGAAAACCGTACTCGTTTGAGACGGATCTGTGGGCTGTTGCCGTGTGCTTGCATGAGCTCTTCCTTAATCGCTTGCCATTCAATATGGAGGCTTGCTATTCTCACGAGGACATAAAATCCTTCGTTTGCGAGGAGGACTTTACTTTTGGTTTCTACGACCATATTAGTATGGACCTTTGGGATATCTTGGACAAGATGTTCCGGAGGGATCGCAACTTCAGGCCTGCCATCGACAAGTTGAAGACGCATGAGTTCTTCGACGGGATCGATTGGGACAGGCTCGCGAGACGCGAGCTGCCGCCTGCTTTCCAACCCAAGATCGTGCCTCCTGGGAAGGAGTACGATTCGGACATCGTGTTTTCTAAAATCCCTCCTTACGAGGGCGATGACCCGTTCCACTATGTTGACAAGTCCCTGGAGGACTTTTCAGCTTCCCCTGATCTACCCTCGCCTCTTCCTCCCGCCGGGACTGTTTTCCGTTCGTCACCCTCACTTCTTTCTTCCGCTCTTTCACCATTTATGGAATGGCTCGAGACCTTGTCTCTAAACTCGCCACATCTATCCCCACCTTCGTTTGGCGCTTCACTGGAGTTAGTTGAACTACCTCCAGCGGAACCTCCGCACTCTTTCCCTTTTCTTGAGATACCAGCTCCATATGCACCCTCTCACGTGGTAGAGGAGCCTCCTCCTGCGCAATCCGTGCCCACTCCCAGTGCTGCCAACACGGGTTCTTCTCCGTTTGGTGCGGCATTGGGGTGGTTATTGGATGGCTACAGGCAGCTGTGCTGCCAGGTGTGCATATAGGTACATCCGTAACTGTTCCTCGGCCCTGCGGTCGGTACGCTAAAATCGTTCACCCTTTAGTCTATGGCCACCCCTGCTCTTTCCATTTGCCCAGTTTGGGGCCCTTCCTTTCCTTTCGTCTCCGGCTTGTCTACTCCATCCCTCTCGTTCACTTTCTTTTCCTCTTGTTTATTCTCCCTTCCCGTTCACTACTTTCCTTTCCTCTCTTCTCGTGTTCGTCCCCCCCCCCCGCACACACATTGGCTACTTCACTACTTCATATTGCTTTTTAGCGTTTCTAGCAGCGGCAGGGGCTCAAGATTCGTCAATATGTCAGATGTGTTTGATTAGCATGCGGAGGGGGTAAGTATGCGGAAGCTCAGGTAAGTAAGCGGAGGCACGGGCAAGCATGTGGAAGCCAGGTAAGTTTTCTCGTATCACTTAGATCCTGCTCCGCTATAGGCGGTGTAAGGGGTGGTGGTGGGCCAGGTGAGTATACCTCTTTTTTCTTTCTAATCTCAGTACTTCGTGGCACCGCGAGCGGTGGTTTCATGTCATCATGATTTCTATTAACCAACTCCAATATCGTCGAAGCTTCATACGTAGTAGCTTTCGTTGGTTTTCAGGATCAGATGCGGTTTGCGTGCGGCCAGATCGAGTATCATCTCCGCGAAGTAGGAGTTCGCCCACGCGAACCAAGATCTGGTATAGTCGGAAGAATTGTGGATGTGCTGTCCTTCGTGGATCAGGCCAAGCCCAGCGGTGTTCTGCAATGGTATGTCAGCTGGTTATTTTCCGACGGCGAAAGGATCTGACTCGCGTTCGCGATAGTATACAAAGCGTCCAGGATTTCAGCGTCATCATCGCTGCCGAATATCGAAGACACCAATGACATCGGCCTGCAAGGTCGGGGAGTTAGGAAAGGCAGCATCTCCACGACCTGACGTACCATGGTCTCCACGCTTCAGCATGCGGTCCACTGTAAACGATGAGTACTCAATACAACTCAGGCGCGATGACTGGAGCGCTGACCCAATTCCTCTGAAAGAACTTCCCTTGGCGTAGTACGGATTTTGCGACGACAGAAGGTATTCCCGAGTCTTCTTGTACGTCGGATCCCCCCGACCAAGGAAGCCGAGATATGGAAGTGAGAGCAGTGACTATCCACTGTTGAGTCACTAAGGTCGATTCCGAAGGTGGAGCCCATACCGGAACGTTCGCATCGTCCATGAAATACTTAGACCCTAATCCATTGGTTTCATAGGCAAATATCCCATCCTCGATCTTTGAAACACAGATCAGCTCATTTCAGATATTTCCAACGAAATCGAAACCGTTGTATCCCAGAGTGCGTCTTTTATCCGCCTACTCCATGTTCGTGCTGACGAGCTTATGTCTGAGGAACCATGCCCCGCTGCATCCATGATGTCTGCAAGGAACTCGAGCTCGACGCTCAACATTGCGTTTGCGGGTGTCAAGAAAGCTGGGAAACGCTAAGTTCCAAAAGCCACCTCCAAGAAATTGGGAAAACTAACCAAACGTGCTTAGATCATCAGAAGGTCGATGGTGGGTTCCAACCATACCGGTGTACCCCCTCGGTTCACCATTCCCACCGTTGTTTACTGATGGGGAAAGCGACAAGCCAGGAGTCCCAGTCCAGTTGTAGTGCGAGACGAAGTTGAAATCTTCATCCCAACTTGACTGTGATTGCTCTTCGATTACACGGAATACTTGGTTAACCGCCGAGTGCCCTTGATTCAAGTGAGCACGATTGCACGTGAAGTGGGCTGGCGTACATACAGTTCTCATTCATGAACGACGAATCATTCGTTTGCTGAAAATATGATCTGGATAGTTTCAAGAAACCGCACAGCGAGTCGAGCTCGTACTGTATGCGTGGCTCCTTGTTAGTTCTCAGGCATGCAGTGACCACTTCGCTCACCTTGCACTCGAAAACAGTTCTGTTGTCCACTGGCCTATTTCAGGTGAGCTGACTCATTCCTTAGGTGTTCGGACAAATGATACTAACGGGCTAACTATCACCCCTCTAGCCCAATCGTTTTCTGTAGGGTCGAGTCCGCTCTCTGGAGGGGGTTGGAATGCCCCACAATACGGGTACTCCGCGACATATCTGGATTCTGTATTGATTACCGCCTTGACGAGTGCGGCAAGGTCCGCGTCTCTGGATAGTAGTGGGGAGTAATGAGCGAACTTTTCATTATCATGTTAGACTTTATCCTGTGCTGACAGTGGGGGTCTCGCGACGCACTTGGTTTGCTGTGTCTCGTAACCACTGTGCCCTGTAGGATTTTGTTAGTAGTTCGTATGTCACTTGGAACGTGAGCTGCCAACGTAATATCCTGAAGAGTGTAGTGATGAGTGTCGTCCGCAAGGCGTTCAGAGCTGGTTAAACGTACCCCGGTGATGATGAACGCAACGTTTTCCGCCTTCAAAAGACATAAGACCGAGGAGAAATGCCACTGGGTGTATTCTCACTTTGTTAAAGTACTTGACGGTGGTATCTGTATATATTTAGAACCACTGTAATCACGGATGACAAAAAACTCACCAAGAGTGTTTGGAAAGGTGTTTTCGAACAGCCTCGCAAGATCCGGGTCTTTCATGCGACCGTCTAACTCGCGAATTACATCCTTACGCGACATTTAGCCGCGCGAACGACGCCATGGACAACCGACTTACTTCCACTGCGGAACTTGTGAAGGTTCTACAGACGGTGTCCGGTCGCATATACGGGAGACCCAGTACACCGAGCGACGGCGTCCCATGAAAATCCTGGGGACATTGTATCGATACTGCGGGTGGACAAAGCATTCGAGATCTCTACCTTGGAGTATTCTGTATACGAAGGGCATTGCCCTGCCACCGGTCGCTTTCCCAACGTAACAAACAAGAGCACAAATTGTATGCGGGACCAAAGTCGCATGGTGGCGTAGATAACAAGGGCAACGATTCCAGGAAAGAGGTATTTGTTCTGCCAGCGCGCCTTTGGGCCTTGCTTGACTCTATGCCAACCATAATTGAGATTGGCAGGCTGGGGGAGAGTACCTGATGAAGAAATTAACCTTTTATCCCCCTGCGGCTCGCGCGGTGACATCGTTCGGGGATACTCGTCAACGATGAGTGGGAGACACTACCAATTGCAGTGTGAGAATGTGACAAACACTAATCTCGGCAGATAGCATTCTAGTATTCCAGGAGACCTGTCTCTTTTGCCACGTATCGACGGAACAAGTGCTGCAAAGAATTCGCCCGTACAGACGTGGGCATGGGTATGATACGGGCGCTGTCTGTCCGTAAGGCTACACCATGTGCATGCGAGTCTATCGTCAAATACCCAGGGGCTTGTCAGGAAGGTGCAGAGACCCTGACTGCCACTTTGTCAGGTCGTAGGCAATGCGAACCCCGGCTACCCGGCACCCTTCTACGGCGTTCAGAGATATAGTATCATGATGCACCCTGGTCTTACGGACAGCCACATACCGTGCTGTGTACGGTTGACGGATTCATGGTTTTCCCGTTGTAAACGTACTACACAGACTGTTCTATCTCAGCCGCCGTTCATTACAACGACTCGGTAACCATTGATCCCGTTTATTTGGAATCGTGCCTATACTGCAAGAAAAGGGGGCAAGGATTTCGTCACAAACAACCCTGGGGGCCCGCATGCTACTGAGGGCAATTCAATATAAAGTGCAACAGGGACATCGCTGATCGTAATTTGGGTTCCACAAGCTTCGAGGCTTAGCGGGAGCGAACCCGCTTGATGATGATGTTCGGTGAATGGCCAGACGAACAAAGCTGTGAGCGAAGAGAACCGCCTAAACACAGCGGGCCCCGAATCCCGCGAAGGTTCCGGCGTGGACCATCCAGAGGTTGCAGGACACGGAACAAGCACGGAGCGGGCATGAGTTGCCCCGGATAGGAACCCCCTTGGATCCACGGCGGCACGGGTTGATCTCGGACGCGTGAGCACGACAGGGGCTGCTGTTTGAGTTAGGTGCGGAAGTACCCGGTACAAAACCCGTGGTGTGGCTCCAAGGACTCTTTGTTTCACTCGGAGAATCATCGAGTGCGGCGTTTGCGATTCGGTGGAGCTGTCGGGAATTCATGCCCGCGGCCTACCCGCCGCACCTGTGGCCAATTATGACCCAATCGTAAATTCTAGGTGCCTTCAGGATAGTGAGATGGTACCGTGGCTCTACTGCCAAGTGCGGTAAGTATTTTGATTTGTGGGTCGGTTCGTCCCAAACCCCGTGATTTGTTGAGACATGCCCATGCTGATCAATCGATCAAATTTCAAAGATTGGTCCAAGGATTGGTCCCCTCCGCCGGAAGATAACTTACTTGCTCACTGGTGACTTCTGTCTCTGCGCACTCTGTACGACAGGAAGGCGAGATAACCCAGGCCCCCCGCAATTCGTTTGTGACTGAAGATTTGTGTGCTCAAAGAAGGTTCGGCGCAAAGGGATTGAACTAACCCCCTTTTCCTGACAATTATGGGCGGCACAGCTCACTGATGCACAGCCGAGGTGCGTGCCATTCACCGATAGGGCCTAGCATACGCTGCACAAGTCGGCCCCAGTCTACAGTGCTGGGTGAATGCGCCCATGACAAAGTACCTGGCTATGTCTCCGCGATCTCTGCGCCCTTGTCACTGTGGGACTGCGTTTGGTCCCCGGAAGGATCTCCTGTAGCCAGGAAACGACGTGCAATCTACCGGGTAAGGGGGGAGACGATGTAACCGCAACGTGTTCGATAGTCCATCTCGTGCATCACCAGCTTGTCATTTACGGGAGGCCTTCCGTCACATAAAGGTTGGACAACCCCACAGCATCACACATTTCAATTCCCTCCCTTTCTCCGCCCCTCGCTCCTTGACCGGTCTTCGAGCAACAAATATGGCTGTCAGGCTTGCGGCCTCGATATTCGTTGGCTTTGTCCTCGAGAGTCTCCTCTATGGAGCGTTTCTCATGATCTTCATCGCCGCCGCCATCACTCAGTGGGAGCGCTGGAAACATGAGAAACTGAGGACCGGGAATAAACTTGTCATGGTTTTTTCCATCCTTCTGCTGGGGTTTATTTCCACGGTGGGTCTTCTCTGGATGTCTTTGAATGCCTTAAAATCATGTATTAAGTTGAGATAGCACTGGATCCTCAACTTTTGGAGATGCTATAACGTCTTTTTAGGTAGATCGAGTGCTTCCACCGTGGATATGGCGTTTGCCAATCAAAGGAACGCTGCTAATTTGGCGCGCTTCATCGTGTACGAAGTTCAGGCGTGGATGGGTGATTGCCTCTTGGTAGTGTATTATTGTCGGACTGCACAGTCAAACTCTAACCCTCTCTTCTCGAAGATCTACCGGCTGTACCACGTCTGCGGCCGGAGGTGGCGTGTCGTAGCGGTCCCATGTGTGATGTGTACTGCCCTCGTCGGTGAGTGTTCGATGTCTTATTTAGAGTACGTCCAGCGTCATTGACACGATTCACCTCAAGCGTGCGGATTTTGTTTGCTGATGACCACGGTGAAACTGAGCTTCCTTGATCCTGAATCAATGAGACAGTTTCGTACCTGGGCCGTCGTGTGTTTTTCGTTGACATTCGGGTACGGTTATAAAATTTGGTTGTATGATCAAGGAGGTTGACTTCACCAGGGAGAACCTTTACTGTTTAGTTGCTATCGCGTTTTTCATCTGGAAAAGCCAATACGGTATCCGTCATGTCACGACGTCCCCATTAACTGTGAGTGAGAGCAAGAATATCGATCCTGTCATTTGTCTCACGTCAACAGGCGGTTATGTGGATATTCGTCGAATCCGCAGGAATGTGGCTGTATGCTCTTGCAGTTTCTCCAGCTGGTTCCGCATTGACTTGTGACTAGGCTGTTTGTTGCCCTGACATTTTTCGTGTATCTGGGGGATCCAACAGTTTCGTTGGCCTTCGTATACATTGCAAGTGTCTTTCTCTTACCAATCAACTCCAGAGTTGACGAATCCTGCTACAGACAAACCCGATGCTCGGGATCTCGTTTTGCTTGATGGTCACCCGTTTGAACCTGTTTTCCCAGAGACGGAGCCGAGCTTCAGTTACATTTGTAGCGCAGCATCAGGACCTCGACACAAGACAATCCAAGGAAATCACCTTTACCCCTGCAAGCCTCTATCTGCCTCGGCCGCCAAGTGCCTCCGCTGTTTTCCTCTCAAACGGTTCGAAACCGACGGACCCTTTCCTTTCTGACTCCCTCTCGTGACTCTATAAACGGACCTTCTCGTGTAAACTTTGCCGCTTTGTGTATTGCGTAATACAGCTATCGTGCGTATGTGTATATATTCTGTAATGGAATACGAGGGACTGTGTGGACTCATATCAGTTGTTTGTTGCACAAGTCAGCGCTCCGACCCGTCCGGCGGATCGACTCAGGATGATCGAAACCCTCAAATGCAGACAGTCATCTCCCGTGGTCTTCGTCATGCCCATCGTTCTCCGACGCGTTCGGTGTATGTCTTAAGGGATGCCCGTGTGGGGTTACGCTCGACAGCGCAGCATGGACGATGCTCACGGACATACTCGTCCATGCCCTCTCCGGGTGACCGCGATAAAACAGCGGTCGGGGTAAGTCTTCGCGTCACCGGAAGGAGCCCGGGGTTTGTAATAATGGGTTTCAGGTGTTCTCCCCAACTGCTGCCGCGATTTTCATCGCCACCGGCGCCGGGTTGTTCTATTACTTCAACTCCGAGAAGGAATCACTGAAGAAAAAGAAAGGTTGTGCAGCAAATCTTGTCCCGGTTCCGGAAGTCGCTTACAACCGGAAACAGAGGAAGAGCTCGCGACCAAGGCATATGGAAGACCTCAAATCGGTGGCCCGTTCTCGTTGCTCACTCACGAAAACAAGCCCTTCACGGAGAGAGACATGTTGGGGAAATGGTCTCTGATTTACTTTGGGTTTACCAATTGCCCCGACATCTGTCCAGAAGAGCTGGACAAGATGAGCGGTGCCGTGACCGCCCTTGGTGAGTTCGTGGCTGGCGTTTCCTCCCGGCTCGGCTCACTCCATGGCCGCAGAAAAACAATACGGAACCACGATACAGCCGGTATTCATCTCGGTCGACCCACCGCGGGATACTCCTTCCAGGATTGCGGCCTACTTGTCCGAGTTCCACCCCAGGTTGATCGGTCTCACGGGATCATACCAAGACACCAAATCTGTCTGCAAAGCGTACAGAGTCTACTTCTCAACACCGCCAACTGCCAAGGCAGACGACGACTACCTTGTGGACCACTCAATTTTCTTCTATTTTATGGATCCAAACGGGCAGTTTGTTGATGCGTTCGGAAAGGACACCACCATGGAGGATGTAATTGCCCGGGTTCAGAAGGAGATTGGAGAATGGGAAAAAGATGGCAAGTGGAGGGTATAGACTGGATTCGATTCCCACTAGCACCACGTATATTATTCTTGCATAATATCACACAACTCTTGCTGCTGTTTCGGATTTGCTGAATGTATGCCAGATCGGACGAAAGTGGTAAAGCTGTCTACTCGGTCACTCGGACTCGGCAAGCTTCCTCTTCGAGAGCTCCTTCATGCGACGCATATAGCTGAAGAAAATCGCGATTAGCTTCGTGTAGAGGGCCGTGTACCTCCTCAGGACTCACTCGTCGTACTGGCACCTGGACGCACGGAGAATCAAACGTCAGTTGGTGCGTAAGAAGAACGTGTGCGGACGCACTTCTCGTAGGTGTGTCTCTCATTCTCGCACTCCCATGGCATATAAAAAGTCCCCTTCCGGCACACGTTCAACGGAATCAACAACCTGGACAGAAGAACGAAAGTTTCAGTTCAAGTTTCGCATTTTTTGGTATTTTTCCCGAGGCTCACGAAGAACATTGGTCTCTCCACCCGAGTGGGATACCGGCCTGCTTGGCTTCCGTCTGGGACGCGGTGGTTGAGGAGGTCATGGATGTGGTCGGAACGTGGAAAAGCTGTGGCTGTTCTCGGAAGCGTTGGTCCAGCGCATCCGTTCAAAACCGTACTTGCGATTTGCTCATTCCGTCACGAACTATGCCCAAGTCTTCAGATCGCCCTATGCTTACATTTGTCACCGAACTGAGGTCTCGGGGTTGGCCCGCTTTCTCCGGCCGCAGGCAAGAACTGGTTGGAACCCTTACAGATAGATGACTAAGTGCTCGAGCGCTCACCTCCAACACCTCACATGCACATTCCGGTAACATGTTTCCTGGGCCGTAGCGCAGCCACTCCCCGACCTCTTTCTAACGGTCACTGTGAATCATTGGCTGATTGAGACGAAGTTGGCTTAGTGAGCTAGCTGTTTCACAAGGGCCCACGAGATGCTTTAAATACCACACAGGTCAGTAGGGCGGCTCGTTTTCAACATACTATCTTATACAATGACCCCCAGACAATGCAATCCTTGCAGGTACGTGGGATTTTCTTATCCACAATGAAGGACGACTGTCGACTTTGGAGTTTACAGGGAACAGAATCTCGTAGGTATCACCTTTCGACGATCGATTCTTGCTCACCTGCCACTAGGAATGCACCGGCGATGACCCTGTGTGTAAACGTTGTGCTCCCGACGGAACACACGATGGATGTATCTACCCGGTCCCGCCTGTTACCAAGCGTCGGACCAAATTGGCCAAACGTCAAGCTTGTGAACCTTGCAAGTAAGTCAATGTAGTTGAAATTGGTCTCTCGACTTTGATCACACACTATTCACAGGAGAAAGAAACGGGTTTGTTCATCAATCGCTCATGCAGCTGAGGGTTTGATCTCCTGACTATCCCATAGAGATGTGACGGTGTCCACCCACGATGTGGTACTTGCGATACATCCGGAAGTGCGTGTGCATGGGACAACAGCGGCCTAAAACCATCCGGAAAGCTTCGTATGATTAAACCCCTCGAACCCGGTCCCAGCGAAAGTGATGAGACACAGCGATCCCAACCTGATCCTCCTGTTGCCTCGACATCATATCTTCCTCCGTTAGCACAGCCTGGGGATCCCCTCCTGGGGTACGATCCCATCGTAACCGACGTCCACGGGATGAACTATCCTAACCAGCCTTTCCAACCTTTTATGATGCCGTTCGACGACCCATACGTCCAAGCAGGACTTGTGGATCCACCCTTTTTTACTGTTTCTGATGTACCGCCGTCAGAACTAAACTCGAATTTGTTTGTACCCCCGTCCCTCGATTAATTTACCCCCCACTTAATTTTCCCTGCCAGCCCTTGGACATTCCATCACAAGACGCAATTCTGCACTCTCATTTCGCAAGAAAACAGGGAGCCCTGACCCTCAGACATTTCTTACTCCATTTTGCCCACGTGGTATACTGTCGCCTCTACCCCACACTTTCAGGAAAAATACCCGCCCCTCTACCCTCCCCTCCCATTTTGTGAAGACGCTTTCAGTCGAAGAGGGAGAACGCGGATTCCCCTTCTTACTCCCTTAGACGTGCTCTGCCGCGACACCTCTTTCCACGCTTATGCCTTGTGTATTATGAAGTTTACTTTACTCTCACCATGAAGGTGATTAATAAGAACGTCCGTATCCTGCCGCTCCATACAGTGGTCGCCGAAGTACTCTCCGGGATTACTTGGAATATTGCATCGAAACCGAGGGAGAATTTGGACGGACTTGGACGACGTCCAGAGCAGGTATGAAGTAGTTATCCGCTTACCTCACAAGGCAGCCACAATGGTTCAGGATATCACTAATATCAGATTCGATCGGCAAGAGGTCCGCCGTTCATTGGGAAACACACTTCATTGCGACGGTACTAACTACGATCTCGTCAATCACAGCGTATGCAGTAGCCTCGTCTCTGATATGTTGGATCGCAAGCTCGCCGTTGAGTTTGTGGTACTGTTCTAATTGTAAGAACTGGGGACGGTGAGGGAGGGTGCGTGTGTAACGGACCTTCTTTATGGATGTCCAATCGGTAATTTCTGCCAGCTGAGAGAAGGGAGAAACTGTCCCATTGACAATGGCTTTGGCTTTATCGTGATGGCTTGGCAGAACGCCGATCTCGACAACGAAGAGAGAAGATGTAGAATCCGAAACGCCATAACGACGGATTGCCTCAGATATCTGCAGGTGCAAAACTGAGAAGTAGGTTGGCTTGGTTGGGGCGGAGACACATACGTTATTGCTCGGGTTGAGTGCCCACAGTATTTCCGAATGAACGGTTTTCGTCCGCAAGCACCCTTGACTCTGGGCCAACAGTGCATAGTAGACCGCAGTCTGTAGATGCAGGATACTCGTGATCTTCGCAGAATGACCCATTCAACCGAAGGGAAACGACGTGCAGCAGAGGTGTGATCTACTGACCAGCCTCGCATCGACAAAGGCGAAGTTCACAGCATCGCGTAGAGCTTCCCCTTCTTCTCCTCGGCAAGTTGCAGCCTCAACTATTTTCTTGCGGATTTCCGGGCCATTTTTGACGTCGGTGAAGAGGCAGGCCGCAGCCTGGAGGCTAAACTGAGGATAATCGTAGACTTCCATCAATGGCTGACCGTGATCGGCTGGTGGCACACTTTCTCAGTCACCCCCTACGAAGGGATGCAACTCTCCACACTTCCTACTACTCTTTTCTCTCTTCTTCTGGTTCTGGTGTTGCTGGTTGATTCAGCACCAGCCCAGGTCGACTCCGAGGAGCGTCCCCCAAATGGCGTCAAATTGGGTCCGGACAACTTCCACGAGCTGACATCCAAGGGAACCTGGTACGTCCGAAGTTTGTGCGTTAAACGTGCTCACGTTCCTCACCCTTTCACTAGGCTCGTGGAATTCTTCTCTCCGTACTGCGCGCACTGCCGTCATTTCGCACCAACATGGAAGGAACTGGTGGCTGATGTCTACAAAATTCCACACTCGCCGCTGAATGTTGGCCAGATGAATTGTGCTGTACACGGTGGTGCGTCTCTCGCGTTGTTTGAATCCAAACTAATTCCTAACCATTGTACAAGACAAATGTCAGGAGCTGAAGGTCGCCGGGTGGCCACAACTCAACGTCTACAAGAATGGCGAATTCATTGACACTTTCAAAAAGGGCAGGGAACTCAAAGTTCTTAAGGAATATGTCGACGAGTACCTTGTTGCTGAGGCGCATCCACCACCTCCCCCGGCACCGACATTACCAACACGCATTTTGAATCCAGAGGGTAAGGTCCTTGAACTCGGCGAACAAAACTTCTCCGATGAGATCAAGAAAGGCGGTGTATTTGTCAAGTTCTTTGCTCCTTGGTGTGGACACTGCAGGAAACTTGCTCCAACATGGACCCAGCTAGCGGAGCAGATGAAGAACCAACTGGTGATCGCAGAGGTCAACTGCGATGATCACAATGCCCTCTGCCGCGCAGAAGACGTCCAGGGTTACCCTATGCTCTTCTATTACGGCGATGACGGGGTGAAGTCTGAGTATACCGGAGGAAGGAAGCCCGAACAATTACAGGCATTCGTAGAGAAAGTCCTAAAACCGTGAGCTGCCTCTCTCCGCTCATTCGGACCCCATCATGAAATCGTTGTAGATCTGTGGAGGAAATTGGACCTGAAGAGTTCACCAAACAGCTCAAGGCTAACGAAGTTCTATATCTACTCCTATACTCACCGACAGACACTCATACCCCAGTGCGCATTTTTCGGTCCTGATCAGGTCCTAGCTTGTGATTGAACCTTCTTTCACAGGAGCGGGTGGGAAAAGCGTCTGGTGTATTACTCGGATCTCCGCCGGTTTATATGTCCAGCTCTGATAGACTTGCTTCCCAACTTCATATTGGAACGACATCACTCCCACTGTTGCTCGTATTCAAAGATGGTGATACCGAGCACCCTGCAGGACAATGGCAACTTAAAGCAAGTCACAACGTCGACGACATCAAACTCTGGCTATTGAGGTAAGATTCCGGGTCACTACCGAAAGCCACGAATCACTTAAACGGCCCCCGGCAGGAACCGGCTCCCCTCCGCATTACAACTAGACTCCGACACATTCCAGTCCGTGATGAACCCCAAATATATCTCTGCGCCTCTCGTTGTAATTGCTGTGGTGTCAGAGAAGAACCGGGAGAGTGTTATCTCGGCCATGAAGTCGATCGGGAAGCAATGGAGGGAGGGCGAGAAAGTTGGGCAAAGGGAGATTGCGTTCGCGTGGATGGACGGAGAACGGTGGTCCAAGTGGTTGAAGAGTATGTATGGGGTCGCCGATGCAGGGGCGACAGAAACTCCGAGGGTGATCGTCGCAGATCATACAGTGCGTGTTCTTTGCATTCTATCTTGTGTGGTAACGACGCCTGACACCTACGCGGGACCACCTAGAATCTTGTCTACTACGACGTCGAGCCATACGGGACCAAGATCCAACCAACATATCCAAGCATTACGTCCACTCTTGAGAGCATCGTAAATGGTACTCTCAGACCCAAACACTCGGAGAACTTATTTGAAAGGACTGTCAGGGTGAGTGCGTTCGTCTTCTCCCGGTTTCTTTGCCTTACTTTATATGCGCAAAATAGTCTATAAACAACGGGCTTGTCATACTTGAAGAGTATGTGGTCAACCATGTCAAAACGGTGCTTTTCATCGGTCTCCTCCTCCTGATCGCGTTGGTGCAATTTGTTCGCAAGGCGCTCTCAGATACGGTGGAGTATTCAGACGGTCACGGAGGGACGGTGAGGTATGAGAAGCATGGGAACGGCTACTTAAGGAAGTCAAGCCGAATGGATTAGAGGTTTTTTGGTGCCCATCGAATGACGTTGTCCTACTTGCATTGTCGTTCACCCCCCTTTTATATTATCGCGCGCATTCAGTGACCCTTTGCTACTGAGCGCTGATGCTGATGTCCCGATTGATCTCGATATCGTGTATGTTGTGGACCGCGTGTGCATCCTCATCAGCGGTGATGTGATCGCAGTTTGATCCTAGGTCAAGTTGCGGCCATCACTCCTGTGGCTATGAGCGCCGGATGAAGGGTACTGGGATGAGATGGATATCTCGTTTCACTGGATTTACGAGTATGGTCTTAAAAATAGATAAATAGATAGACATGTGGGATGTAGGAGGTCGTGGTGGTGGATGTATGGCGTTACTTGCAGGAACGAGTGGGGGGAGGAAAGACGGGAAGCAGCCAAGCCGAGAGGGAGGAAGTACTCGGAATTGAGTCGAATGAGTGGGGAGCTGGGTGGGAGGGATAACTATGACTCCTACACCTTTGAGGTGGTTGTGTCAAAGGTGGAGTCGTCGACGGTTCGTTTCGAATTGAAGACCATGAGCTCGTTCGGGGAGTTCGTGGAACCAGCAGTGTACGAGCTGTTCTCCTTGGAAGCAGCCCTGAAGTTGCTGACGTACGACGGCTTAGTGTTTCCAGATCCCACCACAGTGGTCCTGCTACGGAGTTGGAGACGAATGATCATCATGCAGAAGGAGATTCCAAGGACGGGATTGGTCTACGTCGTAGAAGTGAGAAGTTGAGAGTGGCTTTGAGAACACGGAAACATACCAGGTAGAGGAAGATCCAAGAGGTGTTGTCATCGAGCAAGTAGACCATGAAGGTGATGAAGATGAAGAGAACCCACATTCCTGCAGATTCGATAAAGATTCGCAGAACGGACTACGGATGGACAAGGTTAGTACCATGCCCAGATGATGAGGTAAAGACGCATACCTGGAGACCAGACGAGGTTGCCTGACGGATGTCATGGTGGGTCTTCCAGATGAAGAGCCCGATTAAAGCTGGAATGAATTCAGAAAGCTGTGGCTGAGATAATCCCCCACTCAACATACCAAGGCAGTAAAGGTTCTCGGCAACTGTCATGGAAAAGGTGGCAATTGCCCATTTCCTTGTCAACGATAGAGTCACAGGGAGGGTCTGGGGTTGAGTAAGATCAATCCTGGAGGCATGATAAAGGAAGTTGGAGCTGCAAGCTACACACTTGCGTCAGTCTCCGTAGGAAAAAAATAGAGAGGATGAAACGTACTAATGAGAGCACAGCACATGAGAGCGGGAGGCACGATGACAATCCATTTCCTGCCAGCAACGTGGTAAAGACGGTAGATCTGATGGTATCGTCAGTATCGGGGGAACGGATGATCTGTGGGGAGGATTTACAAGAAGGGCGTCACCCATCCACGTTTGAATCTCGTAGATGATGAGCTTGGTGATGGCTGTCGTTGCCCCCAAGTCGGCAAGGAATAACTCCCTGTCCATTGGGGTCGCCGTTTGCAAAAATGCTTTATAGACTCCCCATAAGTTCAACCACCAGTGCTGTGGGATTTTATGAAGCTAAGTTTCTGGGGATGGGGCCCGACAGGTACGGACCGTTGTGATAAAAAGGCAGAGGAGGATGGAGAAAGCAAAGACAAGTTTGTTGCCAACGGTGAGAGACTCTACTTTGTGTCGGCTCCATTGGAGGTTGACAGAGATGGCGAAGACGATGAGGAAGACCCCGAAAAAGAGAGTCTCGAAAATGAAACCAATCAAGGTCGCCGTCGACAAGGAGATCATCTTCAGCAGGGGGGGACCGGCAGGACGAGCAGGAGCCCTTATTCGCAAGTAGGTGATTTATATGTGTGCAGGGTCTCGGGAAGCGACAGAGAGCGGTCTCATTTACCATGGGGTGAGTCGAGGTCATCACTCAGTCCAGAAGATTGGATTTTCGAATCAAAAGATTGGAGTGTAACGAGACGATTATCGCTGATGAGGACAGCAACGGCGCTCGGTGGCCCTGGGCAGTCGGATTCCCGCGGCCAATGAGACAGAGATACCTGTAGATCATGCCGTTAAGTAAGCTACAGTGGTCCTGCGGCGGCGCATCAGCTCGCTCGAGTTTCTGATTCGAAACCGCCGAAGAGCCGTCATTCGGAAGTACCTTCTCGACCCGGTGCATCAACTTCGGCGACTGTGGGCGGGGAGAAGCAGCGGACGATCCCCTACAGCGGCTCTCTCCCGAAGATGTGTGGGGGAAACAGATCAAGGCAGAAGAAGCTGAATTCATCGGACCGTTAGAGGACCGTATTGATGTACTTGCATTGATCGCCAGAGGACATTAGGCTGACAATGGGATCATACACGCAGGATCTATTCTTAAAGTGCGGCCTGGGTAAACCGATAACCCAGAGCCCATACGGTACGGACATGAGGCAGATGATTGGATCAGATTTACGACATTTGAACGTTTGAAAGGCGAACCCGTCACATTACTCTTCGTCACCGAACGCCCAAGAACCAAGGGCAAGCATCTGCCCAGAACCTAAAATAAGCCACTGTGAGCCAAGTTGCTTACAAGCAGAACCACGATGTCTCTCAGTTCAGGTGTACCCAGGGGTTGGTTGTGGATCGTGACCGTGGGCGCCAGCTAGACTGGGCTCGTACCCTGGTCGGAGCCCACTGGCGCTCCCCGGCGCCAGGAGCACCAGGTTCCGCGGAGCCAGTGATCTCCCGGCGTCCCGTTGAGTGATGGGAACCACATGCGTTCTGAATGTACGGGATTGGGCTAATCATTCACATCCCCAGGAAGTGGCTTGTAACGAGTGACCCCCAGCGGGAAACGTGGACAACTCGAGGAGGCCAGGGACCGACTGTCCATTTTTCACTGCCCCCGACGTGTATATGTACTTCCCAGGCGACACTCTGCCTCATCGGAACACGTTCTACGAGTAGGAGTTGCGTTCCCAGAACAACGTACAAACAACATCGTGAAAGATGTAATATGAGGCCAACATAAGCAGTCCCACGAAATGTGCCTCGACGGGGTGTTCTTGGGCATCATGCATTGTAGACCCGACGGCGTATCACGTTCTCGCCTCAGCTGGCAATCGCTCAGTTGGTTCCAGTACTTACCCTGCTCGGGTTCGGTGGGGGGCGAACCCACAATCCTCCACGCACGATCGGTACTTACCGGCGGGGGGATGCGTGCGGAAAACCGGTGCGCGCATACTTGCATGGATTCATGCTTTGAAGTGAACCCGGGCCGTATAAACGCGATAATAATTTTGTGCGTGTGCGTGTATGTGAAAAAGGGGGACAGAGAAGAGTAATGCGACTATGAGAGCGGCGTGGCCAACCAGAACCCCAAGGTTGCCGAAATGGATGAAAGCCCTCCATCCTCATGGACCGTGGTGATCACGGGTGAAACACTTACGGGAAACGGACTGCCCAAGCGGCGATCGACCGACCATGCACCAACCCCGTGGGGGGTGCCTCGAGGCGCGTACCAAACTTGTTCTCATACTCCTCCCACCTACAGGAGATCGCGCAGTTGGTTTTGGGTGTGGATTCCAAGAATTCTCGCATGCAAGAAGGTCAGACACCACACGTGGGGGATTGATCAAGGTTTTGGCAAACAAAGACAAACAACCACCTGCCGGGCCCTGGTGACTCTCACTGAAGTCTGGAGATCCTCGTTGCCTCCAAGCCGCGGCCATGAATAATGTATCCTGCGAAATTGATTAGGCAAATGCTCTTTGTACGGTCATCTCACGCACGTACCCCTCGCGACAAAGCCATGGGTTGTTTGCTTTGTAGCAGCGAAGCAAATGGCCCCCTTTCTTCTTCTCTCCCACGGTGGCAAAGTGTTGCTCACATGTTCCTATCTCCACCGGCCTCTCCTCGGCCGCGGGATGCCCTGGGACCGTTTGGCATTGTCTGTTTGCACGTGACCTTTCGCTTGGATCTTCTTTCCAAATCCGACCGTGAATGGGACGCCTGCACGGTGTAGCGAGTGAGCGAGTGTGGTCCAAACGGGGGGTATAAATAAGAAAAGAAAGAGGTCAAATGCCCAACTGCCCTGCCCTCTCCCCTCTCCCAGCCCCACTCGCCCTCCAGTCGAACTGGGACTTGACGTTTCTTTTCTGAACGGCTTCCCTTACTTGCTCCAGAATAGCGCCCGGACTCTTGACGAGTCTGTTTTTCAAATTCTCCCGCCCCTTGCTCCCCTTCCCCCACCCCTTTAGCCTCCGTAATGAAGACCTCCACGCTACTCCTACCTTTCCTTACTGCTGCCCTCTCCCTCGTTCCGTCCGTGCACGCTCATGGCTTCGTACATAATTTCGGCGTCGACGGAACGGACTATGAGGGTAACGCCCCGAACGGAAGAACTCAGCCTTCCCCGATCCGACAGGTAACCTATCTTTTTTTCATTTTAAAGAATCGTCGTTTACATCCCACTAGGTGACCAGCCAAGACCCACTCCATGGTGCTACAAACCCCAGCATAAACTGCGGCCAAGGTGCTCCCAATGCCGGATTGGTCGTTGACGCGATGCCTGGCAGTAAACTCACCTGGGACTGGAGGACAGCAAGCCTCGGTAACTGGCCTCACAACACCGGTGCGTTTTCAACCCCTTATACAAGACTTCCGCACGGTTTTAATCATTTCGCGCCCCCCCAGGCCCAATGCTGACCTATCTGGCCTCCTGCGGGTCTACGACATGCGATGAATTTGACTCGAGGACCGCCAAATGGTTCAAGATTGACCAGGTTGCCAAAGACGACAGCGGGACTTGGGTTCAGCAACAACTCAGTTGGTTCCTCCTGTTTTTCTCACATCCCCTTGATCTCACCTCCATACGCAGTGGATGGGGGCGTTTACTCCACTAATCTTCCGAATAATCTTGCTCCTGGGGAGTACTTAGTCAGACACGAGATCATTGCCCTCCACTTGGCTACCCAGAGAGGTGGGGCTGAATTCTATCCATCCTGTCAACAGATCAGAGTCGGCGGGAGCGGTACAGGAGGCCCCACTCAGGATGAGTTGCTTAGCTTCCCGGGAGCGTACTCTGACGATGACCCCGGCATCTATGATCAAGATGTGCGTTACTCGTACGAGCCCATTGATTCATAGTCTGACTGAGGGATTTCCAGGTCTTCAACCCCAGCGCCAAGTACGTCTTCCCTGGTGGACCCATCGCCAAGTTCGTCACATCTTCCGGCGGTGATGGTGGTGGTGATGATGGTACGAGCTCAAGTATTCCACTGTCGAGCAGTCGCCAGCCGACGCCCACCTCGAACGCTGTGTCACCTCCTGTTCCCACAGGTACCGGAGACCCGGAGACGGACGGTTCCTCAGGCTGTTCGCTGAGGAATAATAGGAGTCTGCTCAAACGGTCAAGCTCAAAGAATCGCCGCTCAGACCACACTCGCCCCCGCCGCGTGTCAAGGGTCATGGGCAAGATGTTTCATGGCGCTAGTTGGTGATCCCCGTCTCGTCTCTTTATCCTCCCTCGGGTTTTACGAATATGGGTCCCCATGCGGTGCATACGCGGTCCCCGTCGAGTTGTGTCTTTCCTCATGATATCACACCTTGTAACCTTATCTGTTATGACTACTCCACGTTCCCTTACTGTGTTTCTACTCCATATAACCACCCTCATTTGTAGCTGATATTCCAGGTAGATACTGGTACTTGCTCTGTGAGCGAGGCGTCTCACGATCTCAATCCTTGTAACTCAATCTTATTATACCTGGGTTTTCCGATTTCCCATATTTCTGGCGTTCTCAACGAGATTGCCCGATGCCTGCGTTTGATGGTGCATGCGTGGATTGAAGCGATACAGTATACACAACCGACGTGATGATACAGAGAAAGTCAACTTTTACTCTGCCGTTGTTGGCCGTGCTATATCCATTCATCAGAACAACCTCGAACAACGTGGAGGGCCAATCAGTACGCACTGTAGATGAGCTGAGAGCTGTGATGCACGATCCTCTTGATGGTGCCCTCCTTCTCGAGATGCCTGATGGCCACCCTGGCAAGACTGCCGTTGATCTTCAGCCTCTCAATCAAAATCGACTGCGAGATAAACTTGAAGGTCGGGACTTCTTTCAGGATACGGTCGTAGATGACCTTGTCGAGGACAACGGCGTGGACTGCCTTGTCCTTGACCTTCCCCTTGGACCACTTCTTCTTCTTTGCGGATTTTCCGCCACTCGAGGCAGCGGGCTTGGCTGAGGATTTTGGGGGCTGGAGGATGAGAGCCGTTAGCAGCCGTACGGCAAAAGGGTAGATGCCATCCAAAGTGAGGAACTGCAATCCATCATAGTATCCTGCTCGGGATCGATAATAAGTCCGCCAGACGTAGCTCGCAGGACGTCCGGATAGGTTGAAGGGCAAGAGGACGCGGGACACTCACCATATCGCTGGGGGGAGGAGGTCGTCGATGAGGCCGAGGGCTGGCTCGCCGGCTTGCGCTGTGTTTACCGTTGCAATTCCCACGGTAAGTAAGAACTGGTTGTGACCGCGTGACTGCTATCCGGCGTGGTGGGAGGGTCCTAGGACGTCCCCGGAGCCGGAATTTCGACTAACACTCTGCGCATTTACTCAACCAAGAGCATTCCTCCGGGCGTTCTGTTCCACGAATTGCTTGTCCACGCTCTCCTCGTTGCACGACATTCGAGATCGAGAGTGAGGTTACAGTTCAGCCAATCATATGCATCGGTTATTGTTCGGGCATCCGAATCCCGGAACTGGGTCAGTGGCGCCGGACTCTCCTCGCCATCATCCATCCACCACACTACGCTATGGCTCTCAAGGAATTCACCTATGAAGAAGTTGAGAAGGTGGGTTGCAGTCCCCCCCCTTGTCGTTGGATCCCACTGAACCCATTCCTCCAGCACAACAAGGAAGGAGACCTCGTCTGTCCAATTTCACGTGTTCCGTTACCCGATGCGTTCCTTACCACTCCCCGCTCACAGTGGATTGTCGTTGACAGCAAAGTCTACGATGTCTCCAGGTTCGCCAACCTACATCCTGGTGGTCTTGCCGTGCTTCTCGCAGATGGCATCGGTATGTCCAATTCTGTAGTTATCATTGGATGTAAGATGCTTAGCCGCGTGTCGGCAACATCAAGCTGGGAAGGACTCGACGAACGTATTCTTCGGTCTTCATAGGCATGAGGTTCTTCTGAAGCCCCAGTACGCCCGGCTCCAGATTGGGAAGATTCGGGGCCAGGAAGAGGTTGTCAAGCCCCTACTCCCCGGAGAGATATCAACGGTTCCCTATGCCGAACCCACGTGGCTCAATAAGGGATTCCACAGCCCCTACTACAACGATGGTCACAGGAAGTTCCACAAAGCTGCTCGAAAGTTTCTCATGGAGGTCGTTTATCCTGACGCTATTAAATGCGAAGACTCGGGGAAACGGATCTCCCAGGATGTTGTTGACAAGCTATGGTTAGCATTTCTCTACCCGTTGATCGGTGATATAGTTAATGACGTGAAATCCAGCGAAATGAACATATTCGCGATGAGACTTGGACCAGGAAAACATCTTCAGGGAAGGACTCTACTCGGCGGAGTTATAAGGACTGAAGAGTACGATCACTTCCACGAGGTTCGTAAGCTTTCACCTGTCGGAGTGCACGAGTTTTCTCAACATTGCGCAGTTGATTTTAAATTCGGAAATTGCTCGCTGTGGTTGCCGTGGGTACCTTGACGGCTTCCTCGCGGGAGGTGTTATTGGTCTCCCACCAGTCCTCAACTTTGGCTCTGACGAGATCAAGGCCCAAGTTGTTCCAGAAGTTCTGGCTGGCAAGAAGTTTATCTGCTTAGCTATTAGCGAGGCATTCGCTGGGAGTGATGTCAGTGGTTTACAAACCACAGCGGTGAGAGATGGCGATTACTGGGTAATTTCTGGCACCAAGAAGTACGCATTCTGTCGCAATCCGGCGGCACGCGAGTGGCTCACCAACGGAACCATGTTTTAGATGGATCACAAACGGGACGTTTGCAGACTACTTCACTGTAGCATGCAGGACCGACGTTAGTACCTCCTTGCCTGTTCGCTTCTTTCCATTCTGAGCATAGTTCAGGGAGGATACACCGTCATCCTCGTCCCAAGGGGCAAAAACCTTGAGACCAAAGCGATCAAGACATCCTACTCGTCCACCGCTGGAACCGCCTTCGTGACCTTTGACAAGGTTCGAGTACCTGTCTCAAACACATTGGGGAAGGTTGGAAAGGGAATGCAAGTCATCTTGAGCAATTTTAACCACGAGGTAATTCTCTCGTGTCGTATCACTTTTCGGGACTAACGTGGGGACCCAGAGGTGGATGATGGCTGTCTGTTCACTGGGCATGCAGCGATTAGTTGTTGAAGAGTGTCTCAAGTACGTCAAGTATTGTCGAGCTCTTACCTCACTTCTCATACTCGGAAAGGTGGTCGAATCAGCGGGTTGCATTTGGAAAGCCTCTGCATGCCCAAGCCGTCGTCCGGGCCAAATTGGCTGGAATGATCTCTCGTGTTGAGTCCTCCCAGAATTGGGCCGAATCAGTCACCTATCAGATGAATAATGTAGGCCACAATTCATGCATGATGAATAAAACTCCCTGATCTGTCTTGCGCAGATGTCTTACGACGAACAATCTGATAAATTGGCTGGCACAATCGGATTGCTGAAACAGTTGGTATCTCTCCGTGGAGCATGCCCGCCCGTACTAATTTCTTCGTAGATATATCACACGCACAGGCAGGGAAATTGCTGAAGACGCCGCGCAAATTTTTGGTGGGAGATCCATAACGGTTACGGGAATGGGGAGACTGATCGAAAATGTGCGTTTGACATCTTTCCCGTATCTTTCGAGTATCCTACTGACCGTTCGTTGTTCAGTTCCACCGAACATCGCCGTATGATGCTATTCTTGGAGGAAGCGAAGACGTTCTGGTAGGATCTCGAATCCAGGAAATGCGTAACTTGTCTGACATATTGAATAGGCTGATCTGGGTATACGGCAAGCCATCAGGAAGATGCCAAGCAGTGCGAGACTGTAGAGAGATTTGAACATTGCCGGAGTTCCTGTACGGTTTGACTTTCACCCTTGCTCGTCCCTCATTCGATTACCGGAATTGAATGTGATCTTGACAATGTATGAATTGAATCACGGCCCCTTCTGGATTGTTTCCGCCCGTTGTCCACACCATTGCGGTTCTTCCCCAGCACGCAACCAATAAGTCAGGCATTCGAGAGGGACGTGGTAGAAGTTCGCGCACCGCATGGAGGCCATGCGAGTCTGATTGTGATCCACCATAGATTAAGCCCTGTACCCTACATAATACATATACATCTCACATGCGCTACCGAGCAACTTGAAAGGAGGAACGAAAGATAGGTTAAAAGTTTGCACTCTGAGGAGACTTTACGACGCCCCACTCGTCCATCCCAGGGGAGGGGAAGCTTGGAAGGGTGGCAGCTTTGTTTTTCGACTTGGCGGAACGGAACCCCAGAATTGAAGCAGTAGTCCGCTTCAGAGAAAACGCGGGGCCACGATTTGATGGCTTCTTTTGCGGGGGCTTGGGGGGTGCCGCAGCCGCAATCTGGCCGGAGGATAGGAAGTCCGAGAACGAGGATGGGGTTTGTGGGACAGTCTGTCTAGCTGGAGTGAAGGCAAGTCGAGGGCTACCCGCTTCCGAGTTGGGAGGTCCATCTGCAGGGGCGTTAGAATCGCGATCGTATCTCATTTCGTCGAGTCGACATACCAGCTGCATTCTCCTCCGCATCCCCGACCTCGTCTTCGTCTGATGCAAAGCGGTGCCTCATTGAGGCATCAATTGCATTCATTGGGATTAAGCGGCCGCCAAACTCTTCTCCTGGTTCGCCTTGGTACATGCGACCCTCTCCATCGCTGAAGTGATACCTGCGGGTATTCGAGTCGTAGCCGGCACGCGTGAAGCCGGGAGGTAGGCGGTGAGCGTCCTAGAACGAGGGTTAAATGGTGCCAGCAGCACAGAGGAGAGTAAGGACTTACAGTATCAAGGTCAGTCCAGTGGCGAGGCATATTTAGTTGGGGGTGAGTTAGGGAGGGGCAACGTGTGGGTTTCGCCACTAGTGGGCAGGCGTGCCTTCTTATGTACCTGGCCTTGGTGACAAACCTTTCACTCGCTTTGGCGCCGACGCCATCATCAGGCAATGCAGACATCGGGTTTCCTGCTAAACCTCATACAAAACAATGGTCCCGAGGGGACGGTCAATTCGGCGCGCCAAGAATAGGGAAAAGCGGATTGGGATCATTCTCACTAGTCATGTGTCCCTAGAACGCGGATCAGGGGTAAGGCGGTACGAGAAGGCCAGGAACCCCTGAGGGAACGATCGAAAGGGATCTCGTGGAGTAGGATCCGAAGGCAGCCGACCCGCCTCCGTGGGGTCGCATCAATCATATCTGCGTGAAACCAGATGGTGGGATTACCAGAACGCCGTAGATACTCGAATCCAGGATACAGGCGCGAGGGTCATAGGAAAATACTCTGCAGCCAGCTGCCCACCCACCTCCCTCCTAACGTCGGTTATCCCTTTCCGCCTCCTGCGGCGGTCGAGAATTTATATCCACAGCCCCGGCACCTGGTTTCATCATCCCCCTCATGTAAGCCACGGTGGTGGTGGCCGATCGTCTGATGGTAACGGAGGCGCTACGCCGGTGGTTGACAACATCGGTGGACCGCTGGCTGTCATCGTCGTGTGATGGTCCCGGTGTGTGCCCAGGCCCGGTGAAACGCTTGCCCCGTGACCTGATAAACGACGCAGCGGTGGTGGAGGACCGCTTCAGCGAAGTGACGGAAGGGATGCTTATCGTGTGCGATCTCTTTGGGACTGAGGATGATGCAGAGGTGATTTGGTGCGAACTGAGTATATCCGTGAAGAGCCTGGATGCCGATGTGGGTTCCTTCGGAGGTGGGTCTTCTGGGTGTGTCAGCCAATACAACGGGCGGAAAGCAGAGCATAGCTCACCAACAGGGTCCTTCGAATAAGGTGGAGGTGGTTGTCGAGGGATGGTGACGGGCGGTTCGGGCTCGACCGGAGTTAACGTCCCATACTCGTTCCCTGGTTCGCTCCGCCACGCTCGACCATCTCCGTCGCGAAAGTAATATCGACGCTCATCGGCATCGTAACCTATTCGCCTGAAGCCTTGGGGGAGTCTATGCTCGTCCTTGGAAATGCTGCGCAATCAGGTCGTGTGGGTATCGGGAAGAGTGCAGTTCTTACACTGTCCAGATCTGTCCAACGCCTGGGCATGTCCAGTGGAGGTTTAAAGCAAAGAAGAGGGTTGCATGGGGGTGGAAAGGGTGACAATGATTGCCGGGGTGGGCATGAGACGGCAGGTGGGGCTAGGGTCACGTCCGATCGGGACGCGTAAGTCGCGGTCATCTGCCCGAACACACATACCCTCGCATCCACCCTGTCAACAAGCCAAGATGCCATTGGAAGCCACTATGATGATTATCGACAACTCGGAGTACATGCGCAACGGCGATTATCTCCCAACCAGGTTCGGAGCACAGGCGGATGCCGTCAACACCGTCTTCCGGACAAAGATCGACTCGAATCCTGAAAACACGGTCGGGATCATGACAATGGCGGGCAAGGGGTACGCTTCTGACTTATTGTATCTTCAAGTTGCAACGTTTTTGATAACCTGGAATCGATGCTAGCCCAGAGGTTCTTGTGACACACACGAAAGAGCTCGGGCAGATCCTCCAGGCCGTACATTCCACCTCCGATAAAATCGGGGGAGAGGCCGACATCACGACTGCTATTGCGGTTGCCCAGCTTGCTCTAAAGCACCGGCAGAATAAGAACCTGCGCCAGAGGATCATCGTTTTTGTCGGATCACCGCTCGCTGGTCAGTCGGCGGAGGAATCGAGCATGGTCAAACTAGCCAAAAAGTTAAAGAAGAACAATGTTGCTGTGGACTTCGTCGCATTTGGTGATGGGATCGAGGATGGCCCATTGAACGTCCTGAGGACGTTCTCTGAGACCGCCTCAAGTGCAGACAACTCGTGTGTGGTGAACTTGACCTTGGATCCCGCACAGCCACCTTACATCTAGTCTAGACATTACATCGCCGTACAACCCGGCCAGCTACTGCTATCTGATGCTCTACTGTCGTCGGCCGTGCTAGCAGCAGACCGTGGTTTACCAGATGAACTCATGGGAGATGCCGGTCCGTCTGGTCAGGGTGAAGGTGGCACTACCAATCAGTTTGAATTTGGGGTGGACCCTAGCCTCGATCCTGAGCTTGCTATGGTCTGTAATCCTACCAGTTGGTTTTAGGTCTTGGATCCACTGAAATTTTGTAGGCTCTACGGATGTCAATGGAGGAGGAGCAGGCACGTCAAGCGGCAGCCGCACAGTCAACAACTGCCCCAGCGCCGGAACCATCTACACCGAAGCCTGCTGTACCTGCCCCTGCTCCAGAAACGGTACCCGCAGATCCGACGGATGAAGAAGACGCTGCGATGTTGAGGGCAGCGCTGGCGATGTCTGAAGCGCGTGACGTGCAAATGGAGGAAGGTGGCGGGGATGATGATGATGACGAGGAAGAAGCTATTCAGAGGGCCATTGCAATGAGCATGCAGAAAGAGGAAAAGGAGAAAGAGGGCAAATCATAGAAATCATGTATACTTGGGACACACGCTTACAATCCCATCCGAGTCGATCGCGTCTGCCAACCATTCGATCGCACACGATGAGAATCCGTGTCTCGACTGTTCCACCACTGCCGCTCACGAAGGTTTGGTCAAGCTTGAGCTCCCTGTCTTCTGCTGCCACCATCAGCAACCTCAAGCACTCGCTATGTACCCAGGTCCCGGCCCTCAAAGGGCTGAGAAGCGACCAAATTCAACTTTATGTGGATGAGTTCGAACTCCTCAACACGTTGCCCATCGATGTTGTCCATGAAGGCGACCTGGTGCAGTAAGCAATTATTCTCTCCGGCCCCTGGACCACTATATTCACTCACTTCGAAGAGTAAAACGGATTGATTCTCGTATCCCAGCCCCAGGTACGATGCTATGATACTTTCCAAATATTCAGACTTTACAATAGTGTATAGTACTCAGGAAGAGGAAACGTTCGGACTCGACCACTTCATCCTCCTCGTCCCTGTCTTCCTCGTCATCCTCTTCTTCCTCGTCATCGTCATCATCTTCAGAATCCTCGTCGGATTCCTCAGACTCGGAGTCCACGGCTGATTCCTCGTCAGATTCTGACAGGCGTCCTTCAAAACACGGGGTGGTGAAGCCAAAGGGGCGGCAACCACCCACCCAGCGGTAGTTGTTCCGTGCCTTGTAGTTGAACCTTATTGACTGGGATTGGTAGACCATTCGTGCCGCCTGGAAAGGGGAAACCGGCCACCCATAGCCGGAATACTCGGCGCAGGAGAAAGTTGCAGTACGAGCGGAGTGCAACCATCCGAGATCCGGATGATCCCACAGTGGGAGTGAATGCGATTCCCCTTGGGAATCACAACAATATCGAAGTCCCAGGTGCCACCCCTCATACAATTGTGGGTGGTAACGGGGGAGTTACCGATTTAACGATGGCGTCGTTATCGAATAAAAACAAAAGGAGGGGATTCAAGAATGCGATGGGGAAGGAGCTCCCTCCCAAGATTATTTTCTCGGGACAGGTCGATCCGCACGCCAACACGAATGGGTGGGTCCGGGCACTTGTCCCACGATTGGTTCCACCGTCGGAGAAGCAGGAGAAGGGCTTGCTTCCGCCGAACTTGTTCGTAACGAGCGTTGATGTGGAGGAAGGATTGCGAACGAGCAAGAAACCAAAATCTGTTATCCCAGACACCAAGTTGTCGGAGACACCGCCTATGGGTCATGCAGCTGGGGAAGTTGACCGCACAACGATACAGGACAGGTGGGATTCATTAGGGTTGGTCAGCAGCTTGACCGAACTGCCCATCGGAACAATCGTGGGGTGGAAGGTGTGTCCAACTCTATCGCTCGCTTGAATACGGGCGGGACGGAAGGGGCTAATCGGCTTATCAGGCCCTCGGAGTCAACCCCGTTACGATTACACCCGAGGTGATGCTGCATGTCGGGACAGTTGTTAGTTGTGACGAGAAGCAAGTGACTGTGAAGTTTTCGGACTGGACTGGTGTTCGGCTTGGGGGTGAAGAGGACATGGAGCAGATTGAGGAGAGCCACGGATGGGGAGACATCGTTGGCCAGTGGCGGATAGTTTCTGTCTGATGCTGAGTACATGCCAACTACAAATCTGATTTCCGTGATCGTCCGGTGCGCGTCCCGAGCAGCCGAGCGGAGGCGTCAGACGCAACCAAGCATTGAAAAACGACACGCCACCCCGCGAGTCACAAATTCTCCTTCCGTCCACCACTACGACCAACAATCACGGGGACGACCAGCCCAGTCCTCTTGTCGATATTCCAGTCGCTGCGACGCTTGTAGGCAGTGATGCTTCCAAAAGTCGCGACCCAACTCATCCACCACACCACCCGCGCGGTCGCCGCCGCCCAGGGTCCCGGACACGCTTTTCGCAATGTTCTTCAGTCATCGTCTGGCGGTACGACAACCACCGCCAACTGGTCCGGAGTAGGCGCGTCAGGTTCTAGCTGGGGCAGTGCTGGTACCGGCGCAGGAGGAGCAAAGTACCAGTCAAGTAGCAAGTTTTATCACGGGTACCAGGTTGGTTTTCTTCAATTTCTTTCTATCTCTCACATTAACCATGTATGGTTCTATAGGGTGCTGGCCGGTCCTTAACTCAAGCTACTCAGGCGTCTGCTGTCGATTCGGGTCTCAACCAAACCGACGACACGGAGGATCCTTTCTTCCGCCCCGGATCCGTCAAACCCGCCTCCAAACCTTTGACAAACTTTCGACGTCCACGATCCCATAGTCTCGTCCTAGGCTCTAAAGGACAGGTTGAGAACACGGAAACTGGCAGCCGCCCTGGTGTACTGGAGGTCGTCCAGATCCATGCTCGCGCAAGTCATGCTTTCGCTCCCCACAACAGCGCGGTCGATGAAATTGTGGCGGACTCTACTTCTCTTGAGTCGCGTCCAAAACTCTCTAGACGCGCTTCAACCTCCTCCGTCACCTCATTACTCCCTTCTGATGGTGCCCCTTCTCCTTCTCTTCATCCCCAACCCGTCTTGTCCTCAGATCCCTCCTCTCCCCAGTCCGTTGCGCCACCGATCGAGGATACGACCGCCCAGATCCGAGCCAAGCTGGCACAGTATACGAGCGTAAAGGATGACAGCGCCTGCGCGTATGTCGGCCAGCTGTTGGAAAATGACCAAATTCCTCAGGATGCCACCGTATACGAGGACGCTATCCAAGCGGTTGCTGTCACCTACAAGAGCAAGGCTGATGTCTCCCTTCTGACCAAACTGTTCAACGAGATGGTTCAACGCGATCTATCCCCTTCCGCTCAGGTTTACCAAACCCTGATCCTTGCCCACCTCGATCGTGATTCCGATGTCACAACCGCTATCGGTCGCCACCAGCAGAGTATTGCCGCCCGCCAGGCTAGCGACAAGGTGATCCCGAAGCACCGCGATCAGGACGTCAAGGCCATCTCAAGGTTGAGGTCAGAGTCTAACCTTCGCAACGCTATCCGCCTCTTCCAAGCCGCCAGCAAGGCTCGTATTGGGATCTCCCCGTATGTGTACGCCGACCTCTTACGCGGCTGTGTTCGTCATTCAGACGAGTACGCCGCTCTCAGAGTGTTCGCCCTCTTGGAGAAGGAACATGGTTCGCGGATTCCTGCAAGAGCCTACTTCGACATGATGCAGCTTTACTTGAAGATAAACAACCTCGCCGCCGCAGAAGAGACATTTTCCGGGTTCAAGAAGGCTTCGCAGCTTGGGAATGTTTCCTACGAGTCAATTCCAGTTTCCAGCAATCTTGACCAGCCCGTCGCCCATGTTGCGCCTTGGAACCTGATGATCGACATTTACTTCCATGCCGGTCGCCAGACGGAAGCGCTAACGATTCTGGAGACTATGTTGGACTCCTCCGATCCCTCCGTCCCACGCCCTTCGTTGTCAACTTTCCAGGCTATCATCATCGGATTCTGCAGGAATAACGACATCGAAACCGCCCTTAAATGGTTCCGGCGGCTCCTGCAGGAGACAAATGTCGCCAAAGACGCGTCTGCTCCCCTTTCTACGCCTCCTCGTCCAGATGCCAAATTATGGAACATTATCGTTGGCGCCTTAGCTGAGAAGAACATGATCGAAGAAACCAACTCATTGTACTCTCAGTGGCTCTCGACAAATGCCGGAGACAGTCCCTCTGTTATTGGAACTGCTCGTAGGCTCGTCGTTTGGGCAAACATTGCTCACCTGGAGGTTTTACAGTGGAGTGTTGCTTCTGGAGAGGTCCAGACGAAGGTCGACCATGTCATGGAAAAGATCGTAGGAGACCCTCGTGATTGGATCCCCATAATGGACAAGACTGCCAGCGACATGATGCACAGGATCGTAAAGCTCTACGGACGTGATGGTCGATTCGATGAGGCCGCCAAGTTCCTTCAAACCTACGTCCACGCTCATCAAGCGGTGGTTGGAACACCCCAGGCTGGGGCAGAATTGACTCAGACCCAGTCTAGGTTGCTATATGCCTTGAGGGACCGTGTGTCGGACGTAACGGAATGGATTCTCCTTCGTCAGGTTCCCCCACCCTTCCCCGCCGCCAAGGAATTTGCTTCAATAGCCAATCGCTTAGACAAGGGCCTCTCTGCTGAAGCGGCTGAAACCTACCTGTCCATCTACGAAGTTTCCAAGAGCAGTGGACAAAATATTCATCTCACTGTTTCCGAAGCGGAAACTCTCATCGCAGCCGGTGTTCATGTCATCTACGCCAACAACGAGCCCGCAGACGGTCAACCAGACTCGCACCCGCTTGTTAGGTTCGAAACCCTCCTCACCGACATTGCTGGCCACCTCCAGGACCTGTCAAAATTGTCCCCTACCGCTATTGACGGGGCTCTGCGCGGGCTTCAGACCTGGTATCCTGCCGAGTCCCTCCGGGCTGTCTTTGAGAAACTTGGAGAACCCTGGTCTGCTTTGTGGAACCAGCCGGTTGTTCAGGAACAAGTCTCCCTCATCGCCACGCCTGGCCCTAAGGCTACCAGCGATTCACCCGCTGAGGAAATCTCCCACCCATCCACTCCATCCTCTGGCACCGCCGTCGCAACCTACCGTATCTCCGCCCCTCTTAGTCAGAGAATCGATGAACATTTGAACTTCAAAACAGCGTCACCCATCAAAGCCTATGAGAAGTTCATTTCTGGCTGCACCGATGGATTCTACCCGGTTACTGCCACCTTCGGCAGACTCATCAACGCCCTTGGTCGTGCTGGGGAGATTGAGAAGGTCAACCTCGTCTATGAAACTGCTCAACATGCTATCGCGATGGCTACGACGGCCCCAACTGAAGATCCCAATGGCCCATGGTACCAGATCGAGGATCATATGATCATCGCTCTGGCCCACGCCGGTGACGTTGAGGGCGCCCACAACCATCGTCACAGGATCCTCGAGTACGGCGGTACACCCAGCGCTGATGCTTACGGCGCTCTGATCAGCTGTGTCAAGGACACCACCGATGACAGTGCCAATGCCTACACCCTTTACCGCGAATCCCAGATTCGTGGTGTTGTTCCTAATGTCTACCTCTACAACACCATGATCTCCAAGTTGGCCAAGGCTAGGAAGGCCGATCTCGCCATGGAGTTGTTCTCCAAGATGAAGGCAAACGGCTTTTGGCCGTCTTCCGTCAGTTACGGTGCAGTTATCGGCGCTTGCTCGAGGGTCGGAGACGTTGACTCCGCCGAGGCTCTCTTCGAGGAAATGTCTTCGCAACCAAATTTCAAGCCAAGGGTCCCCCCATTCAACACGATGATGCAGCTTTACACCTACACCAAGCGTAATCGTGAGAAGGTACTCTACTATTACGATTCTATGGTTTCTGCGGGCGTTCGTCCCACTGCCCATACGTATAAGGTTTGTGCGGCTCCTATCTGCGTATCCATAACACGCTCACCTCAGGTCCCAGCTCCTAATGGATGCATATGGCACCATTGAACCCGTCGACATCACGGCCATGGAGCAAACCTTCGCAACGCTCTGTGCTGACAAATCCATCCAGGTCCTGGGCACTCATTGGGGGTCTCTGATTAACGCTTATGGGTGCGTTCAAAAGGATCTCGACCGTGCGGTCGAGGTGTTCGAGAGCATTGCGTCACACCCCTCGACTCGAAAAGGCAGCCCTATGCCTGACGCTGTTTCGTACGAGGCTTTGATCAACGTTTTCGTCACCCTTCGAAGGACAGACCTTATTCCAGTCTATATGGATCGATTCCAGTCGAGTGGGGTGCACATGACGGCGTACATTGCCAATCTCCTTATCAAGGGTTACGCTGTGGCTGGTGAACTGGAAAAGGCGCGTGCTGTGTTTACGGGCTTGGTTGACCCGCCCAGTGGTGTCGCCGCTCCAAACAACCACGCCCCTCATGAGCTTGCTGCCACGACACCGGTTCATCCGCACGCCCCTGTGTACCGTGAGGTGTGTTCATACGTTACCCCTTCCGTTTTGGCGCTACTGACTCATCACCACTCTAGCCATCAACCTGGGAGGCTATGGTTCGAGCGGAACTCGGTAACGGAAACCGTGATGAGGCTGTCGCCATCTTAGAAAGGATGCAGGCCAGGCAATTCCCCGCAGCCGTCTATTCTCGCATCAGCGGAATCATGCTCGATGGTTCCGTCTCTCCTTGGCCTACGTCCTCGTCGTTCGCGCCCGAGCAACAGTAAAACACCCGTTGCCTTCTGTCCGCACCTCGCAACTTGCATCAGTTTGTCTCGCTTGCATCGTCGTTGCTATCATCGTCCAAGAATTTGTTTTGCTATTGTTTATCTTATCGGTATACTCCCTCACGACACCCCGCTTAATGTCAAAATCCTCCCGGTTCCCCACGAACTCACACCGTCCTTCCTACCACGTGTAATTTTAGCATTGCGTGTCTAGTATAGTTCATGGCTCTTATTCTGGCCTTTTACACATTATAGAAAATGATTAATGAACCCCCACTAAAGACCGGTAAATTTGAATGTGGCCCGACCGACAGAACTCGCAACACGATCCGCTGAGAGGAGAAATTGGTGAAACGGGTCCGAGGGTCACCGGTCACCCCCAACAAAGTGAAGGCCAGAGCAGAGAATTACCGTGGCTACCTTCACAAGACCTTGAGGTAGGAAGCTGGGACGAGACCCCGTTTTCCGTTCAACTCGGCCATCCACCTGCACAATGAATGAGCAAAGTGAGACCATGATAGCACATGGATGCGCATACCAATCATCTGAGGGTCTCTCCACTATCAGAATGCGCTCTGATTCCTTGACGTCAAGATCTTCGGGTAGCTGGAGGGGAGGCAAATCAGTGAGGGAAGCGAGCTATTTCTCGTCCAGGGAGACGTCGACACTTACATCACCCGTAAAACCGTACAAAACCTCCGCCCATTCTCCAGCAGGCTCTTCCTTCCTGCGTGGAGGAGGAGGGGGGGCAGGTGGTGTGGGGGTTGAAGTAGTAGAGCCCGGGGAAGAATCTGAGGTGACTCGTCTCACAGGAGGTGGGGCGAACTGTTTCTTCTGGACTCCTGTAGGTGGAGGCAAAAAAGACGATGGGGTGGCCAAAGGTTGATTCGAGTTCTTTGAAGAATTCCTGACGGAGGTGAAAAACCCTTTGGCAGAGGATACGTCTACATCGCTCCCGAATTTCTGATAGTGGGAGTCAGCCAGGAGATGATTGCGATCATGTGGAAACACGAACCCTGGTCGTGGTCAATGAACCTACCGTAGACTCCCGGGGTTGCACGGGCGGTTTACTCGCAGGCAGAGGAGGGGAGTTCGAGTCATCAGCGGTTAAATTTGGAGAAACCTTCCTAGACGGTGGGGGTGGTTTCGAAGGACCTGTAGGGGTAGGAGAGCCACCGAATCTTGGGTGGGACATCAACGAGGCTGTCGCTGCTGCCACACGACCAGGCCCACTGTGAGCTTTATCTTCCGCCTGATGCTAGAGGTTTCTGGCTCGTTATTCCGCAGGGCTTCAAGGACGTGCACTCACCGGTTCTGTACTGGCCTCTCGCTTTGCGTTCCAGCTCGCTCTGGCAGAACTTAGGCCACTTTTAACAGTGTCAATCGCGGAGTTCCTGGTGGCGGGATTTTTGAACGCATCGTGCGCCGCGTTAGCTGCAGAGTTGACCCCTTGTGACTTGGCGATATTGCTCAGCAGATCCGGACGGGATGCGAAGTACCTAGACACGGGATCAAGGCATGAGCAAGCTCGACCAAATTCGGGGGATCAACGGATTTCTGAACTCGTCCAGAAGATTGAAGAATGCGTCTTTCTCGTGCGCGGGTAGTTGTGAGAAGACCATAGTCTATTCCCTCCGAGGTCGCAGTCAAGATCGCAATGGCGGTTGGCCGTAGATTGTATGGTGCATCCACCCTGGGAGATGTTTCCAGACAGCTCCCGGCGCTCAGCCGGCCGATTGCTACGGTGAATTTACCTGCACGTGCCTGGGATGTTTAAACACAGGTATGTATTGTACGAAGATGGGGGTGGATCGAGGAAGGAGAGGGGGACGCGGGGTCTACATAGGATAATAAGCATATGTAAAGAACCACGAACAAACACAAGCGATACAATGGAAACTGAACAAAAGTCTTCAGGTTTACATCTGGTTAGTCCAACCCGAAAAGTCAAAATCCCCCACAACCGAAGGATCCATCATTGCTGAGTGAGGGCTCATCTGCTGTTGTTGAGGGACGGTTCCTCCAGGTGAAGGTGCGGTCGGAAAAGGATATTGCATTGAACCGCCAGCGACGTTCCATTGTTGTTGTGGGGCCATCGGTGAACCAAAGTTGCCTGGTTGTTGCGTAGGTAACATCCCAAAGTTCTGAGGCTGTGTCGGCGACCGACGCTGCGATTGCTGGTGTTGTTGACCCATCACCCCCATCCCGTTGCCGATCTGCTGCTGCCAGTTCCCAGAATTCCCGCCAGCTAGCATCTGCTGAGGATTGACAAATCCAGCGTTACCCTGGTTCGCCATCATATTCCTCTGCTGCTGAGCAGCGAAGGCTCGCTGCATCTCTTCCTGGTTGTTTGATACTACTCGCCCTTGCAGGCTGGTGGGGTCCGTCGGTGATCGAGTGCTCCGAGCGATCCCTGGGACAGTCGAATTCGACCTCATCATGGGGAAGGAATTCATGTCCACCCCTACTCCCATCGGTAGCTGAGATGGTGGTGACCCTGGTGACATTCGCGGTTGGTCTGTTCGTATCCTCTCTGGAGAAGGGACAGTTTGTGCATTCAGCTGTGGCGTGTTTGTGGCATTTCCTGAACCCCCTGCCCTCATCTGCTGTATCATAAGGAGCTGGCGTTGATTAGCGGTCATTGTATTCAGGTTCGGGACCGTAGGAAGTGTCGCCTGTTGAGAAGGAACCATATTTTGAACAGCTGTGTTGATCATCCCGTTATTGAAGGGTTGGGGGAAAGATATTCCAGGTTGTTGCACACCTTGGGTTTGAGGGGGCATCCCCGTTGTAGGATTTCGGAATTGATTTCCAGCGGAAGGGTTTCCTTGGCCACCAGCGCTAGGCTGGGGAGGGCGTTGCCCCACCTGAGACTTGTTCCTTGAGATGGCGGACTGCCGAGAGCAGGTCAAGAGCCGGATTGGGCGGAAGGGATGAGAAAACCTACCTGAACTTGATGCATCTTCATGATCTGCTGGTTAATGGGCAAAGATTGAAACCCAGGGAAAGAGTTCATGATGTATTGGACCATTGGGTGGGACGGGTTTTGGAGTACTTGGTAGTATTGCACGGCGGCGGCACCCATGCCAGCAATCTGAGGTGGGATGTTGGCGGGCATAGTGGTGGGAGGATTAGGGGGTTGCATAGCAGTGGGGTTTGGTTGCACATTGTTGGACTGAACCATAGACTGAGGGTGTTGTTGGGGTTGCATTGGAGGGCGCATGGCTGTCATTTGTCGTCGTGGATCAGCATTTGGTGGAACGTGGGACGGAGGTCCCATCGAAACGGAGGGCGTGATGGATTGAGGGGTGTTGGCAGTGCTCGGTGTATTAAAGGAAGTCGGGGGTTGATTTGATGGGGATGTGGGGAGAGAGGAGAGTTTGTGTTCTCCGGTATCGCGTCTTTTGTTGCCGATGTCGGTGCCATGCTCATCGGTGCGGTCTCGCTTTAGGCTCACACTGGGGGATTGAGACCTCCGGGCCATACCATTTTGCCGACGGGCGATGTCGTTGGCAAAGATTGTCGGGAGCGTCGAGTAGAGTTGATATATCCGCTCCATTGATGCAAAGTCCACGCTTGGGGGAGGATGCATGACGGGTAGGGATACGGAAAGGCCCTGGGAAACTGATAAGTCTTTTGTAAATGCTGAAGGAATGAAGACCGTACACCACGGTCGGAATCTGCGACTGCGGCCATCCAGGTAAGATTCGATTGCATCCGTTTCGAAAACCTTGACAAGACGTCAGGGGAGGGAAAGTCAAACATTAAACTACTTACTCGGTGAATCTGGGGTCATTCATAGGCACTCCACGCGTCTGAAACTCCATCCCGACCCTAAGAGTAATGGACAGGTCAGTGTCCCGTATAGACGCTCACAATGGGAAAAAAAGCATACCTCAACAGCTCCGCATTCAACTCAAGAATGGTAACCACCTTTGTGTCGAGTTTCTGTTCTGTAGAGTTCGCAGGAGAGGTTGCTGTAGGTGTGTTTGGGATGGTAGGGAAGGAAGTGGATGAGATACTCTCCGCCCCAGCCGACTGTTTTCGAGGGATGGGGTCGGTAGATTGCCCACGGTAGGAGACAGAGGGTGGCCGTGAGGACGGCTGAGGTGAAGAAGTGGACCGTGAGGGTTGGGAAGGATTGAAACTGGAAGCCGGAGGGTCTGGCCGTTCCATGGTTTGCCTCCCATCGACGACGACATCTTTCGCCGAGCTCTGGTCTTCTGATACACCGCCAGCGACGACAGATTCGCCGTCCGCCTGCTCCTTCAGCTTCTCCCTGCCCTGTCCTGTCTGCCACCCAGCCTCCTGCGCTGCAGAATGGATTGAATCCGTGTTTTCAGGCGTGTCCGTCGGGTCGAGGGATTTGGCGCGTTCTGAAGGGGAGGAAAGCGGTGAAAGGGGAGTAGACTGCCTGGACGCGTCGTTCACGAGGCCGGCGGTCTGGCCTTCATCGGGCTGGTGCGGTTGGGGAAGGTCGGGAGGTGGTTCTGAAGACAGGGGCTCGGTCGGAGAGGGGTTGAGGGGGTGGGGTTGTTTGGGCTTGTCCTTGAGGACGTTGTCACGGGGGACGGCGGACCAGGGGAGATCAGAGTGGGAAATCAAGGGAGGCGAGAGTGATGAAGGATGATCTAGATGAAGCATAACTCGCTCTCAGAATACAATTTGGCTCGAGCTCCGGCTATCCGAGTTTGTACAGACACTACAGCGCCCGGGGAAGCAAAGCAAAAAGAAAGCTATCGCGCCTTTCCTCCCGAGAAGCGGTCGGTGCGGTCGAGTGTCGCCAGGGTAGAAGGTCGAAACCAAAAACGTCACGTTGACGCCCGCGCACCGCCACGCGACACCCCGCCGGGGAGGGAGAGGAGAAAACACGAAATAAAGAGAAAAAAGACGGGCACGAGGGCTTTCGACGCCCTGGGTAATCATACAGGGACATGGAATCCAGAAACGCGGACGGAAACCAGCCAGGGATCCATCAGAGTGTCATAATCATCTCTCCTCGCTAACCGCATCCTCCATTTTCCTTCTCCATCTCTTCTGTATCTCAATCGCCTCCCGGAAGATCGAATACTTCGCTTCCAGCAGCTTCTTCTCTCGAGAATCCACAGAGACTGGGATCACCGTCCCTGGTGCCGTCATCTCGACCTGCACACAAACATCAGCCGCGCTCTCCCCCAGTGCCCTGTCTTCTCACCATGATGTCCCACAGCCCGCCGCCCCTCTCGCTTGCCTCCGCAGCAAACCGGCCAAGCATTGCCGCGCCAGTCACAACTGCCGTCGAGCTCGAATGCGGTATCACCACCGGCATATTGCACGCATTGGCGATTAGCTGCATCAGCGCAACGTTCTTCGACTGCCCCCCAGAGACGAATATGGACCTGATCTCGTGGCCCTTGCCATTCATTTCGTCTACAATGTGCTTTGTCTGCAACCCGATCGCCTCCATGGTAACATTGTACTTTCGCACAAGATCACTGATTGTGTCGTCCTGTGATACCGGTCAGACGTCTGTTGTCCGGCCTCGTAAGGAAACGCGGTTTACCAGAGTGAGCCCAACTATGGAACCTCGCATCCGTGGATCTGCGATCGGCGAGCGATTGCCTATTGGCCTCCCTAGTTCAGTGTGGTAATACCAAGTTGTCTGCAACAAACCCCACCATGCAGATCTGGATACATGTGCAGGTCCTTGGTGAGTTCCGTACGAGATGAAACTCCCTCTAGCTGTATCAGCTCATCCAGCTTTTTGTTGAGGACTAGGGTGGGGGGCAGTCAGGCGCTCCGCATATCTCATACAAAAGATAGCGTGTGCGGACCTTCGTGTGGGCTCAAATTTTCCTCCTCCGCTGTCTTGAGCAGCCCGGCATACGCCGGGTGGGTCGTGGTGATAAAGTGGATCAACTGCGCGAGAAAATGAGCACACGAGAGCAAGCAGTCACCGTAGCCGTTCTTCCTACCTGTCCGGTGGACGACTGTCCTCCCTCATTCATCCAATACCCTGGCATAACAGCGTCCTATTACAACACTGGGTCGGTGCGGTATGTTGCAATCTACACAAGACGACGCACCCTGTATGGCCCCCAAACCCCACTAACAAATATTCCTCCAGGGCTTTGAACTAGGTGGCAGGTGCTGGTTCCGGCAACCGCGGCCAAACGATAGGTGGATTCCTCGATCTTGGGAGGTGGGGATAGATCCCCTCCTCCCTCCTTGTATCTCCCCCCTATTGTCCCAATCCAGCCCGCGTACCTGTTAAACCGTCAGCAAATTTTACACCGTGCTCCACACGTGTAGCCGTACGCGTCAATGACACCGCTTCCAACCGGTGTTCCCTGCACAAGCCCGAGTTCTTCAGCGGCCATCTTCGTCAAGCCCTCGCCAACTGGCTCTCCGGCGGTCAGGACTCCGGAACTAGCCCCAATTTGGACGTAGCCAGATGTCACAAACTCTCTAAGCCCAACTTTCTCAAAGAAGCTTGCGTCCCATCCTGCCCCAGGAACATAGGAGCATTTGCATGTCAAAGAGCAACATGACCTTACGACACTCCCTGTCGCCCGGTATGTTAGATAGTCAGGTAAATCAAAGAACTGGCAGCGGGAAAAACGTTCAGGCTTCATGTGGTTTTTGAGCCAGAGAATCTTCGGTATCTCCATCTCCAGCTATGAAATAGACAAGAATTTATGTCCCCTCAACTTCCGTCGTTTTTACATGCCGGTAGAATGCTTACGCTCATTATCCCACCAACATAATCCAAAACGACAGAGCCCGTGGAATTGATCAGTTCTGCCTCCTTTTCCGCACGATGGTCAGCCCACAGTATAATGTTTCTCTCTCCTTCCAGGCCGAGATTTTCTCCACTAGTGATGCAGATGGGGGTGCCCTCCATGTCGGTGACAGCCAATGAACAAGTACCATCGAAACCCAACCCCTTCACGTCAGAAGGATCAACCTTGGATACCGCTACCACCTCTTTAACGGCACTGCAGATAGCGGCCCAAGTCGCTGTCGTGGATTGTTCGAAGATCCGATAGTCCCCATCATCTCTCCAGGTCGGGGTATCAGAAGTGGAAGAGGAGACGAGGGTACCATCTCGTTGGACCAATGCTGCCCGTGCGGAGCCAGTTCCGACGTCCACCCCGATATAATACGCTGCCATGAGTTTGTGGTGCCCCGGGTTGAGTAGATGGCGCGGTTGGAGCGAGAGTTATGTGATTACCACGAAGATCAGCCGCCGGATTACTCATTGATAGACTCGTCGAATATATCTCCAAGGCAGGAAACACATCCGATCGGTGACACGATTGCAGAGCTATCCTACATCCCCAAACCCGAACCCTATGTCATTTGTGTGCGGTCTCCATGCAATCTCGGCCATTAAGTGTATCTACGAATACGTCGCAGAAGCGCCCCCCCATCATCATCATCCCTCATCAGGTCGCTGGAGCGCTGGGATTCGCCCTTGGCCAAATGATCGTTCCAGTACTCGTGTTCTGTTCCCCACATAGCACCACCGAAAGTTTCCTCTTCTTGCGATGATAGGCATCCCCGGATTCCTCTTCTCACCCTTCGAACCGCAACTAGGAACCGACCATGCTGCCACCATGAACCCCTCTTTGAAATCGAGCCAGAGGAGAAGGAGGAGGGTAGGCGGTCGCAATCGCCTCCAGGCGACTGTACCAAAGCGGCGGATGCGTCCGAGGAGCTCCTCCGGTCCTTAACCCCCTCACCACGACGTCTCTTTTTCAGGCGTGTTTTTGAAGGTGGCCGCCTGTGATGAGGGGGCAAATGCCGTTTCGGCCCTACAACCGGGCTACTTGTCCTGAAGTCTGCTGATTCGAAACGGACATGACGACCATGGCTGGGTGTCGCGCTCCGAACGGCTGAGAGTTTGGTGCTGTACCAAGATGAAGATGAAGAATCTGTAGGGAGCGAACCGGAAACCAGAGAGTCAAAATTACAAGAGAATCCGAGGCCAAGATCAAGTTCTCTGGAGCTGATCTCTGCAATCGACGATGACTCTGGAGAGGTCGTAGGTCGATACGGAGTAGATATCCCAAAAGGAAACGGAGTGGGGAATTTAGTGGTGCTCCGTCCCCAATATGGGGAGAGAAGCGGGCCAGTGTCCACGGCATCTAGTGAAGTCGTTCCAACCGGTTGTTTCTTGGGAATGTCCAGGGTAGGAAGCGATCCGTCGAGGAAGTACCGGCTTACTGGAGAGGGTGAAGTAGGTGGCGACGCGAAGGGTGAAGGAAGGGGAGTAAGTTGTGGAGATTTCGGGACGTTTGGGAATCTAGCGAGCTTGTCCGCGAACTCCCCGCCCCCGTGTACCGAGGTGCTCCGTGGTACTTCCAGAATCTTCCCGTCCTCGACACAGAACAGCCAGGGACAGTCGCTCTCACTGCCGCTCGCAGTTGGATGATACGAACTCGTGGTGCTCCCTCCTGAGATGGAGGTTCCAGATTGTGCATACAACAGTTTCGCTGTAGAGGCGAATGATGTGCTCGCGAAGACTTTGGGATTGGTTTGAATAGCGTGACCAAACGACAAGACAGAGGTCGCATCCATGGAAGGCACTGTCGCAGACGAAAACGAGGAGAGGGTATGCCTGTCTCCCAGGGATTCGGTGGAAGTTTGATCCTCCGCGGCTGAAATTCTGACATTCCCGGATGCAATCGACCCCAGGGTCTGAATATGGATCGTTAGGCAAAGAGTAATGACAAGGGAGGTAGCGTACCATCAATGAGCCGAAGCCATTCCCGGCATCCGTCTCGTCTGTCTCCAATATAGCATCCAACCTGACTTTGAGGGCCGACACCGCAATGATTTCAAACTCGCTTTCGGGGCTACTGTCTTCTCCGTCGGTATCGTCTTCATATGACTCTTGTTCGGATTCCTCTTCTAGAGGTTGTGATTCCGGAGTCGATACTTCCCCAATAATTGTTTGCACACCTTCACGTTGGTCACCGTAAAGTCCAATAATGGATGAGACAGAGGCCTGGGTGGGCACCATAACAGAGTCCGGGTTAAGTACCACGATGGTTGGTATGATACCCGGACTCGTAGTATGGCCAGGTGTTACTGAGTCCCGTTCGGGGGGATGGGAGTCTACGGCCTGGAACTGGACTCCGACAGAGGGAACAGGAGAGGCCGGGGTCGACAATCCAGCAGGCGGACGTTCGCTGACCGTAGCCGCAAGCGCAGGGGAATACTGGGGAGAAGGGGGGAGGCCAGCAAGTACCGTATCCCAATGGAAGGGGTCGCCATATACGCTACTCGTGGTGCTCTCCTCCGCAGAGAAGTCAGACGCAGGGCTAGCTGTTTGAGGGGAGTAATTGGTGTTTGGTGAACCTAGCTGAGGCCCCAGAGCCATACGCGTATGAATGGACGCGACGAAATGGTGAGGGCGAGGGCGAGAAAACTCTGCATTCCTTAGCGAAGGGGAGAAGTAAAACGGAGTAGCAACAGCAAATGGGACTTTTGAAGGCGATAGAGGTGCTTGCAGTGATTTAGCCTCCCAAAGGGAGCAGCCAGCTCCGCTCTCGGAGTCACTCGGAAGACAGTGAGTCTCTTGTGCAAGGCAAAAGTTGTCCATGGATGGTCTAGAACGGAGGAGTGACGGCAACGCCATTGCGCTACACACAATACCGGGATCCCAACCAGAGGAACAGGTCAAAAAGGAGGCCGGAGACCCAGTTCGGTCCATCATCCGAGCGAAGGAAATTGATGTGTCCAGTAGAGATGGCGTTGCAGGATCCGGTTTTGGTGCCAAGCTAGTTTGTGAGGCTGGGAAAGGTAAAGTAGAGAGAGATGACTGGATTGCGGTAGGAGTAGCGACAGGCGGTGCTAGGGGTGCAGGGGTTGTTTGTAATGCAAGAGTTTCAGGGCCGTGGGTCTGGGGCGAGGAACTGGGGGTTGAGAACGTTGTATTCTTCAAACTCTCATAGGAGTTACTACGCGAGCCTAAGGGAGTCCCAGAAGGTGGCGAGAGATAGAACCTGGAGTTGCTGAACAACACTGGATGCTACGTCAGAACCACTACAAAAAAAGAGCCCCAAGGCGTACGGTTGAGTGGAAATGTTTGTAGCATGTTGTCGGCGCGTGAGTTGCAGGCAAGGCCAGCCTCCCTTTGGTATTACTGGTGCCAGACGGTGGTGGCAATGAGGAAAACGGAGTTCAATCCAATGTTCAATGTTCAACATTCAATCCCACGCGGTGATGTGAAAGGAAGGGACGCGTATTATTGCACTCTATTGCGCGGGGATAGAAGGGTACATCTACATAAGGTTCAAGTCGCCGAACTTCTCCTTGTAACCTGAGAGGGGATGAATGTTTGATTGGGAAGTCTACAGGGTATCTCATCTTACCTGGTACGGTCCACTTTCCCTTCTTGATCATGGTCTCGACGGCCTCAACTATGCGGGGGTGCGCGTCACCGACTTCGTTGGCCTGTGGAGTGTTGATTAGGTGGCAGATGTCTCAATTTTACGCGTAACTCACGGTCAGGTCTTCGAACGGACGAGCCTCTTCAATGTTAGCAAGTGTGGCCTGGAGTTCCTTCAGTTCCTCGTCGATTTTTGTTTCCGTCTCCTTGGCACGGGAAACCTGAAGGGTGTCGTGAGGTCGTGAGAGGATACACGATGCGAAGGCACTTACAGCCTTAGTCTCGAAGGTTTCGATGGCCTTGACGTGAGCACTAACATCGTATGTCACGGGTTTGAATTCATTCAGCAGCTTCTCAGCATCATCTACGATGGCCTTGTTTTTCAAAATTGAACGGTAGTGGGCGAGGTCAATTGTGGCTGGTTGCGACGAGAGCTGAGCGTGGATACGCTGAGCATCGGCGTGGCGCTTGCGGAAAGCCTGAAGAGCAGCAACGGTCTCTGGAAAATTCAAAGAGCGTAAGCGACATTTAGATTGGTTCATTCGCTAGTGTCCTACCTTTTCCGAGGCCAAGAGTGGAGTAAATCCTGGTGAAATCCTGTACACTGTGTGAGGATATGTCGAACTAAGCCCGCTAGGGAAACGCCTACCACGGCGGCGGCGGCTGCAACTTTGGAGGCCATGACCTGAAAAAATATGACGAGTTTAGGACCATGAAACACAACAGAAACGGGCTGGCACACACGGGTAAAGGGGATTGGAGAGGGCGGAAAGTAGAAGGAAGAGGTGGTGCGTGACGGAAGTTTCCGGCTCAAGTCGCGCTTCCGCCTGGGTTTGTGTGTCCTCCCGGGCCATATTATATAACAACACCCCTTCTCGTTTCTTCGTGAAACTATGGGATTGAGTGACTTGCTACCTGACCCAAGGTTCGTGTACGCAGAGCTTCCTCAACTCACGGGGCGCCTTGACTTCGTCACACTTTTGGCGGTCGCCTGCATCCTCTCTTTGTGGTTGTGCCAACGCACAAACGATCGCCCCGATAACAAGCCGTCTCCAACGAAACCTTTATTCGAATACCCCACCATCGAGCCATGCACCCAGGAACTCTCACAGATAAAGCCGGTCCCTTACCGACCGTTCAAGTGGGGTGCCTACCAGTAAGTCACGTTGTAAGTCGAGACATCGATCGGGTTTTTGATACCCTCTGCAGTGTAACGATGGGGATCCGGTCAATGGACTGGCACGAGTGGATTGAGGTGAAATGCCTTGCGGTTGATGCCTACACCTTGATAACGGTAGACCCTTGCAGTTGGATCAGGAATTTGAAAAGTATTATTGGATCAGACGTCACCGGGTTCAAGCTTATGGGGAAAAGGTGGTAAGGACGCTCGATGCACAACCCGGGATCGTGCCTTCTGGTCGCTCTGCAGCGCGAGAAGTTGTTCACGAACTTGCGGAATACCTGACACGCAGGTACCCCCACTTGTATTCTGTTACACGACACGACCCTTCCGCAATGGCTGAAGGTGGATGGTATGGGGAGGGACAAATACAGACGATCACGCTGAAAGCGGTCGGTAAGACCCTTGACCTTGATCGTGAAGACCCCATGACTGCGGCTGCGTTCCTGTAACCCTCGATTTCTGAGCCACGGTAGATGAACGACTCATTGACAGCCCTCAGAGTCCAGGATGACCTCGCTGTCTTGTTGGAAGGCTCAGACGGAAGATACTACCTCCAAGCGGGAGCAATAGTGGTTCCGGGTACGTCCAAGCTCATGTGCCAGTTGGGACGGGACTGACAGACTATTAGGGACTTGGCGACTCGAAGACACGGCAGGTATGCCACTCGACGAGATCCACGAGGGCGGCCACGTCCCGCTATGTAAGTCAACTGTTCACCGTCGACTCTCCTGCTAATAACGGCGAACACAGACCGGGAGAAGCTGCACCTCAGTCTTGGTAGATTCATGAAACGCCTCCCCGTCGAAAAACCTGTCGTGAGGAATAATTACGCGTTCCAGGTTGTGGATCCGACTATGAACCGGCCAGATGATGAGAAGTTGGTGGACAGAGACGAACTCGGGTGGTCAAGTACCATGCTGGGGGAAGAATTTCCAGATGTTCGAATTCCTCGGCACGGCGAACGCAGCAAACGGAGGCTTGAGAACGCCGTCACGCCAGAGATGATAGTGTTGAGGACGGAACGGCAGACGCTACGCCGTCTACCGAAGACAGGCGCGATACTGTTCACCATCCGGACGTATGTTACGCCAGTGGTCAAATTGGCTCAGGAACCCGGAGTACCAAATCGGCTTGCAAGTGCGGTGCGAAGTTGGCCGGAGGTGGTTGCCAAGTAACGTTTCCGAAGATTTTGCTCAGTGCGAGGGCCCAAGCGCTCACATCCTTTCATTCATCAGGTATAAATCCCGCGCAGCCTTTGGGGAAGTCTTGTTGTCGTATCTGGATGAATGGGCCGCCAAGCAGGCAGCAGCGGGAACCGGTAACATTGATGAGAAGGACTATCCGTTTTGAAAAGAAATTTATTTGATGTTATGTATTTTCACGGAAGCGGGCCACTGTCCCGTCTGTTTCTCCGACGTTCAACACTTGCTCACAGACCGATGATAAGGCTCGACTCTGCGACCCCACCCCCGCGCCGTCAAGGCGGTTCTCAAGCACGATGGGGTCAGCCAACGCCTGGCCCGCTTGATGAGGATCTGGACAGCTCTTGAGATGTTTGTTGGATGACGGAAGCCCTGTTTCTCAACTCCGCGATGTGCAGATCCTCTGGTGACGTCGAAGAGGATGGCGATCGGCGGGATGTTCCTGTCTCTTGTTTCAATTGGTCGTCCAGGGTTTGGAGAATCCTGGCGTCAGTGTCGCAGGCTGATGAACTCCGCTGTTGCATGCGTCACAGCAGGAGGTAGCGGGAAAGAAGAAAAGCCTCCCTCGTGTCCGCCCCGGGTTGGACGTGGACGATATTCGGGACGGACACCCGAAGGGAAAGCGAGGAGCCGTCCTTCCGACGTTTTGTGAATTCAGTTTCGGGTCATAGACTGTGCATCCAGGTTCCTCCGCAGACTGAGATTAGATATACCTGCCCTCGAAGACCCGGAAAGGGTGGGGATCGCCTCCGCACCGGCTCACGGTGTTTGAATTGGTCCTGTCTTGTTGGGTCGATCTTACCTTGGAACTGTGTCTTAGTGCGGTGCGGACAGCACGAGGACATGATGTGGTAAACGGACAAACGCCAGGACAGGAGAGCTCGCCCATTCCCCAGCAGAGAACCCGGCCTGTGTCTGCCCATCTGGCCGTCGCACCAGGCAGGCGGGCCAGCGCGCACGGAGGATGTCAATAGGGGAGGAAATGGACGGAATGCGGGCTGGAGGGGGGCAGGACAGACGCCGGGGCGGGGTCTCGGGCCGGGAGCTGACCATGTGCCCGCTCGGTCGGACACCCTTGATTGCCCTTCAACTGGAGATCAATGAGAGCCTGATACTTCACCCTCTCCTCCCCTTCCTCCCCCTCCCCCCCTCCTCCCTCTCCTCCAGCCCCCAACCATGAGCTTCTCTGTTGACGACCTCGTCGCGTCCCTCTCTGGCAACCATATTGGCCAGGAGGCAATCGATCTTGCCGCTCTCCAGGTACCCTTTATCTCCCGTTCCTTCATCACGGGCTTCTGGCGGAACTAATCCCCAATTTGCCTTTAGTCTCAGCTCACCCAGTCTCTCTACTGCCCCCAGCAGGCGGCAATCTCGTCCCCGAACAAACCCGGCCACTGCAATACCCCTCTCGCCAAGACTCCATCCTCATCGTACATGCCCTGGGCAGAGCGGGGAGCTGGCCATCCTTGTGACACGGTCATGGGTTATCGGAGCAGAAGCTCCAGTGTCACCTCTTGCCCTCACAGGTCCAGACAAAATAGCATTGATGAGGCGAATTTCGACTACGCTCAGCAGCGAGATTGCGATGTGGATGACATGGATGAGGATGAGCGCATGGTGGAAGATTTGCTCCTTTCCGCCTCTCCCCCCTCCCAATTTGCCGGCCGCTACTCTCACCAGCGAGCGAATAGTAACTCGGGATACATGGCGAGTCCGGCCATGGCGTCTTCGCCAACCATGCATTCCGACAGCAGTCACTTCGCCACCTCGGACCCTTTTTACCTTGCACAACTGCAGCAACAGCAGCAGCAACAAGCTCAGAATCCTTTCACAACTACTTCCTCGATCTTTGGTCAGCTTGGAAAGCCAACCCAACAGTCTCCCTTTGCTCAAACACCACAATATCACCACTACTCTCATCAACAGTTCGGCCCCTATGATGTCGACCAGTATGGCCGCGGACATCAGCGATCTACTTTGGTTGTCGCACTCGACGGATAGTCTCACGCTTATCTCCCCCGCTAGGTCGGCGACTGCGAGTTCGACCGACGAAGATGGTTGCCATTCCGTCCAGTTCGCCCCGCGTCCGGGATTTTGCACCTTTGTACACGCTGCAAAAAAGCGGTAGGATACCCGCGGACTCATGCATTCGAATACCTCCATTCCCACAACTCTTACTCGTTTTTTCTTTCTTTCATCTTCTTGCTTCTCATCTCATCCTCACATTGTAACACCACCACCGTGTCTTGTTAAAGTATATTGGATCTTTAGGCCCTGGCGATTTCCCCCCTCCGTTTTCTTCCCTCTATTTTACTGGATAGTGGCTCGGTTTTTCTCTCTGGTCTTCCACCTCAGCACCCGTTTCCCGCCTTCCGTTAGTGTAGTTAGAGGCACCCGCATGTTCGCACATAAACAATACTCTGTGTCTGTGTTCCGATTCCCTGCACGGTGTGGGCCAGAAGGTTCTGGGTGTGCGACGTCAGGGCATAGTACCGTGACGTCCGACCCATGGTGTAGACTTCTTCCGCGATTTGCATACACCCTATGATACCATACCACACCCTGACGTACTGGGCATTCAGAACACGATGATATCATAGAATCCCTCAAGGTTATAATAACCCTTCCATCGTAGCTCACTGGAATTCATCTCCTTCCTCTCTTCTTCCATGCCACCGGCCCTACGGCTCGTTTTTCCATCCCTTTCCGGACGGGTCGGTGCGCATCCACCTATGCGAGGGCGAAACAGATTAAATCCTCGAGGTAAACGAGGTTTTCAAGGTATCCCGTTGCGCTTCGTGGGTGATTATCGTCCACCGTAGTGCTACAAACGGCGCTGTGGTCGTCTTCTGCCTAACGCCCAGGGCGAAGGTGGGGCGGGACACTCTCCAATCTCCGCTTTGTCTTCCTTGCGGCGTATCCGTTTTTGGTTTCGCAACTCGAATGGCCGACATTGCGGCAGGCAGCAATATTCGTAGTTCGGGCCCGGTTGCCCGTCAAAGCACCCGCCTTTTTTTTTTTTCCCCCACCCGGGCTCTGGGTCGCTGGGTCTATTGGGCTAGGCTGATGTCCTCTGGTTGCTGGGGTCGCTAGGAAATACGTTTCTCGCCCCCACATTCGCGGTACGGATCTCTTCGAATTGTGGGACATGCAGTTCATGACTGTACAGGCGCCATCAGCCCGGCCATCGTGCTGCACGACATTTTCTGGGAGGGGTCTGGGCACCCTGTATCGCGGTCGCCGTTCGTCGGAGAACCTTGCGCCATGCATTCAAGTTCCCACCAATCTAAATCCGGAATATTCTAATCAACGGCGATGTGTCGAGTCGAGACCCCACTGAATACGAGGGAGACGAGGAGAGACTGAACTCTATACTGATCACTGGTATCGCGCCAAAACGTTATCCCCATTTCGCGATGCAGTATCACAGCGGATGGCTCGGTTATTACCCCTGCGCATCAACCATGCGTAGTTCGGACCATTCAGACCTGGATCATCGTCATCGGATTTGGGGTTTCGCTGCAAGTTTTTGGCTTTTCATCTTCCCGCGTACTTCGTCATGGTCCGGATGTATTGTGACTGGCGGTTCATGGTCGCTGATTGCGGTCCTGATAGGACTTATCGCCTCCCCTTTTGCCCAGTGCTCGCATCGATATCGTATCAGCGTGGGAGGATATATGATTTCCTGTATGTCTGAGTGTGTGGATGTGTATGTAATTGACAACGCATATACGAAGATTGTTCATCATTTCCGTGACGCGCATCATCAAATGAAACTGGGGAGAAGAGGATGAGATGTAAGGGTTATGGGCGGGGAGAAAAGCAAGATATAACAGCACAACAGAGGAGAGAAGAACTAACCCGAGACGATAGGGAGTGGGGAGAAACCATCGCAAACTCCATCCCAGACACAAAGGAAAAGCATGAGTATGAAAGCGCCAGGGAAAAACGATAACTATCAATAACCGTAGCCCCGTCCACCAGTGGTTGAAGGGACGGTTGGCGCTGCCCCGGTTGCAGAAACAACGACACTCGTGCTAGGTGGAGGGGGGTTCGATACACTGGTGGACACACCCGAAGCACCAACAATGGCAGACAATCGAGAGATCTCTTCCCGAGATGAAACAAGAGCATTCGTCAGGCGTTCGTTCTCGTTTTCCAGATACTCGACTCTGGCCTGGAGTTGGGCGAGCCACGCCTTCTTACGTTGCCGACACTTGAGGGCGGCTGTGAAAGGAGATGAGATTCGGATTTCAAGTGATGATGATAGCGATTACCCTGGCGGTTGCGTTCCAAGAAATTCTTCCGTTTCTCTTCCTCTGTCATGGGTACCTTGGAGCGACCACCAGAGCCATTTGTGGTGGAGGCTCCGTTTGACTTGTGACCGGCTTTCTTGGGTGGAGGTTCATCAATCTCGTCGTCTTCCTCTTCCTCCTCCTGTTCATCGATATCTGGACTTGTAGTGGCCCGCCTGCCGATGGTGGTGACCGACGATGTAGTGTCGGCCCTTGAACGCTTACCCTTCACAGTGGGTAATAAAGGGGAGTCAGGGGAAATACTATCGGCAGTCAACTTTCGCTTCGTCCCGCGCTTGAGAATGTGCGATTGATCGACTTGTTGAGGAGGCAGAGAGGGGGAGGTAGAGACGACAGGGATATTGTTATTGGAACGGGCCTGGGCTTCCCGCTTAGTAAGCTCTTGGTGAGCCTGGGAGAGGAGGAAAAGGCCATTCGCTGCCGTAGAGGCAACATTGGCGGCTTGGGATGAGTAGGAGTTGTTATTTGGCGGGTACTGCGATGTAGCATTGCCGTTACCGTTCTGAGGCAAATGGGAGACCGAGAGTGGATGGGATGGAGATGTGGAAGTCGGGTTTGATGAGTTGTGGTTGGCAAGCACACCAGTGATAGCATTGAGAGTGTTCGGGGTGATCGTCGCAGCGGCGTTTGCGAGGGCGGAGGAAGGAGTTTGTGGATTGTTCATCATTGATAAGAAGGCAGCAGTGTTGGGCGATGGTGGGGGGAAAGAAATTGGACCCGCGAGGAGGGGTGTGAGTCCGGTGCCTGGGGTAAGACCTGTGCGCGGAGTAAGACCTGTCCTAAAGTCCGTAGAAGATGATGATTGTGGATCCTGTGGACCAGCGAGCATGGCTGGTGAGAGTGGGCCTGCACGGAGAGAGTTGGAGAGCGCAGAGGCAGGAAAAGACCAAACATAGGATGAGTCGGAAGGCGAAGAGATAGCCGCGAGGGGAGGCAAGACCGGTTTGCTCTGGCTGGAACTGTTGTTGGCCTGCTCTTTGGGAGAGCCGTTGTCGGATGAGAGGGAGGAGGTGGATGACGATTTTTGGTGATGGTGCTGATGTTGTTTTGGAGCGGGTCTGGCGAAAGACTGCTCAAAGGGATTTGGCTCCAAATCGAACTTGGACTTTGTCACAGTGGTGGTCGTTGTCGTGGCCGTCGTCGACGAATGGGCGGCAGAGGGCGGTGACGTAGTCGACGGGGACGAGGACGATACGGTCATAGTGGGGAGCGCGGACAGGCGGGGTCGTGAGGGAGGGAAGAGAAGGGGGACGACACCGATTCATTTTTGATGACGTGCCTTGTTTTTCAATGTTTAGACACATGCGTCATAAAATTACGTAATTGTTTCATCCCATATTTTCGCCGTTTCCCACGACTCCCTTTTCGGTAATTGCCGTATGCTCCTCCTTCCCTTCCTGCTCTCCCTCTCCGTCCCCGTCCCGGCCCAGGCGACCCCCAGCCCAGAGGTCAAAGGCGTCCACCCGTCTCTGCACCCAAGATATGTTCCCTCATCTTCCAACCTCTGGTCCTGTCTCGATGGATCCCGTTCTATCCCGTGGTCCGCTGTGAACGACGACTATTGCGATTGTCCGGACGGTTCTGACGAGCCAGGTGCGACCATACCAAGTCGTCCCATTCGTCCCACGATGTGTTAACCTTACTTTTAGGCACCGGTGCATGTCAGAACTCTACTTTTTTCTGTCTCAATGTCGGCCACGTCGGAGCTTCCATCTCCGCAACAAGAGTAAATGACGGTCTATGCGGTCCGTCTGTTCTATTCTCTTCTCCCGGTCCGTCCTCATCCATGACCAGAGCCCGAATGCTGCGACGGATCTGACGAACTCTCCGGCGTATGCCCCAATATCTGTGATGAAGTCGGCATCCATCACAGAGCACTCTTAGAACAAGAGGCCAAACTACGTAAGACCGTACGTTTTCCTTTCTTCATTTCCCGAAACCCTCTCATTTCGTCACATCTTTAGGGTTCAAAAATACGCGCATCCTACCTCTCTTTTGCCCAGAAGGAAAAGACCCGTCTCGAGGCGGTCGTCACTTCCACCAAACAGGAAGTCACCGCGCACACTAACGAGCTCGTTCGTATTAAGGGTATATATTCGTTCCTATCGTGTGTCTGACCTGTCTCACCCCATCTGGTTCAGAGATCGTCGATCAGACCGAATCCCTTTCCGCCGCCGCCCTGGAGAGGAGAAAATCGTCCCGTCAGTATATTCTCCCTTTACGGTCATTCCTGCCGTAACACCCTCCACCAGCCCTGTTCAAATCACTTGAATCCCACTCCGAACTTCTTGAATCTCTCCTTGCTCTCCATAAGAGCCAGACTCAGAGGCTTAACGCCCTCGAAGACATCGTCTCCAGTCTCCGGACAGGGTATAACCCCAACTACCAGGACATGGCAGTTCTTGAGGCAGTTCGTGGGTGGGAGCAGATTGCTGGTCTGCCTCACATCAACGACGTGAAAAAGGATGAAGACGAGGGTGGAGAAGAGCCCCCGTCTTTTGACGACCAGTCCAAGGTTTCTCATGAAGAGACTGAGCACCGGGTCGAAAGCATCCTCAAAACAAATTACGTCTCTTTGTTGATAGAACATGACAAATATCTGGACCAAGCTCAGGCGTCTTCAATGCGTGAGTTGCCATCCTCAGTATTACTTCTTCCACTGATTAACCTGCTGTTCAGTGATGAACCTTTCTTCTTTTATTCCCCATACTTTCGCTCCAGCTTTTCACTACGTTCGTTCGTTCGCATCAGCCATCCTCGGTCATAACTCCCCCTTAAATGACATCGACGAGGTCTCGCGAGCACGTCAATCGCTTTCTGAGGCTGAGACTGCCCTTCGTGAAGCAGACGACAAGTTTAAAAATGCGCAAAGAGATTTGGAAGATCTTTTCAAACCTGAAAAGTTTGGAAGGGACGGGGAATGGAAAAAGCTGGATGGGTTATGTTTGGAAAAGAACACGGGGGAGTACGTGCTGCCTGGCGCTATCTGATGCACGGTTTCTTATCTTTCCCTAGGTACACGTACGAGGTTTGCCTCTTTGGAGAAGCAAGACAAAAGGCAAGCTCCGGTGGTTCCGTACACTCCCTTGGTCACTTCTCTTCCTGGAAAAACGACGAGGAAGTTGGAACACCTGGCTATTATTCTCGTCAGATATATACTGGTGGCGCCAAGTGTTGGAATGGCCCGCAACGAAGTATACAGGTATGTTTCTTCTATAACCTGGACACTAGCACTTTTATTCATGCACTCCTAGGTTGACCTCTCTTGTGGACTGGAAAATGAGCTTTTGACCGTGACTGAGCCAGAGAAGTGTGAATATCGGATTACTGGAACCACTCCTGTCCTATGTACTCCGCTGGAAGCGGGGGGACATGTTAGGGATGAATTGTGACTTGGACTGGTATTTAAACTACACCTCGATATTCGAAGGGAATATAACTGTTACTATGGCGGAGTGAGTAATCATGTGAAAATAATGGGAGCTTTTATTTAGAAAATGCTAGACCTGACATAAGTCCACAAACATAACCACCATGTATAGGGGGGAGTGGCAACTTCCCCGGCTCAACATTAACACTCCCAACCTATTGGTCAACTCCATAGCCTATTGCCAGACAGTCAGAGCAGTCAACTGAGTGGAAGTTACTTACCTTTAATGCATTTATCTGGAGGAAGGTCTCAATCCAAGCTTCAGGGAGTTGTGTTAGCAGCCAGCATGATAATAAGGGTATCAAGATTTGTCAATATAGTTACTGCTAGATTTGGAAGGGCATATTGTGGGCTTCTAGATACCTGTCATGAACACAGTGGTAGGTCAGTAGGATCAACAGTGTATGTAATGGAATTTAGCTGAGAAAATTCTGGAGGTGTTGTGGGGGATTTGAGG
>Ga0307517_10000220_pt1 | contig 96834 bp, 100 predicted proteins | sample 23_EM_MG_FD_194515 | JGI IMG/M metagenome (GOLD analysis project Ga0307517, IMG submission 194515) | Populus trichocarpa ectomycorrhiza microbial communities from riparian zone in the Pacific Northwest, United States - 23_EM | ecosystem: Host-associated > Plants > Roots > Unclassified | place... | reverse complement strand
GGGGTTGAGGGGGTTGAGGGGGTTGAGGGGGTTGAGGGGGTTGAGGGGGTTGAGGGGGTTGAGGGGGTTGAGGGGGTTGAGGGGGTTGAGGGGGTTGAGGGGGTTGAGGGGGTTGAGGGGGTTGAGGAAGTTGAGGGGGTTGAGGGGGTTGAGGGGGTTGAGGGGGTTGAGGGGTGAACAGAGATAAAAAAAGAAGGCAAAGGAAAGAATAAAGTAGGGGAAGAAGAATAGTGAGAGGGGTGAAGAATAGAGGTGGGCAGGCTGTGTAATGTGCAGGTGCAAGAGAGATATTTGTAGGCAGGATGTTTTGAGAGGGATAAATTGTTGAATGTGTATTGTGAAGAAAGGAAGAAAGAAGATATTAATGGGGAGGGAAGAAGGGAGGAGAGAAGGGAGAGAAGCATGACAGAGAAGAATTATATAGAGAACGATAGAGTGACGGGTGTGAAGGTTGCCAAGGGTGGTGGACTTGGCGGTAGGTGTGAGACAACGGCACATGACAGACATTTAGGGGGGCAACGGTTGCGACGCAACAGGCTCGGCATAGATGATCAGATAGTACTTTTGGATAAGCATGTACAGTACATATAGATTTGCTCAGATCCCATTCAAGTTTGAGCCTCATGTAATCCAAAGAGTCTCCCCCTAGTAAACTGAGAGAGGTGCTTGGAGGGAATAGGTTTTTTGGCATGACTGTAAAGAATTGGAGGCATAGTTTATTGAAAAAAATAATTAGAGTGTATGGTTTATTTTTGGTTGATTTATAGGGATTTGTTTGGGTGGTATAGGAAGTGCAGGGTGATGAGGAGGGGTGCTTAGCCATTGATCGTTGAACCGCCATTATTTTTGTCCCCTGACAATATGATATTTGTATTTCTAGAATGCCCCTTTATTTGACTGGTCTGGAGCGTGACTTTTCTCATTTCTGTGCTATTTGTGCTCGAGACCATGACTGAGGAAAGCCAGCGCTCTGGAAGTCATTGGAGACTGTTTACGTGAACTGACTATATGCTTGGCCTAGATTCCATGATGGTTCGCTTGCTACATTATCAAAGCTGGATGAATGGAGTATCGAGTATGGCTTACTATCTTTTCATGATCAATCAAAGGAGTCATCTGACAATTTTTTGCTAAACCTGAGCACAAGCCACAAGTAATCCACTATGGTGGAGGCAGGGCGAGCAGAGTTATACAACACCTACATCCAATCTTCTGCCAAGTTTCAAATATTTGCTGCAAACCAGAATTATGGTACAGGAATCATTATCGCAGGGATTGAAGAAGATTTTATGGACTTAGCCACCTGATGGAGAAAGGTGCCCCCTGAGTAGAGTATCTACCCCGGGGAGACTCCCAGTTCTCGCAAGTGCTGCTAGACAAGTTTAACAAGCTTCTTATCCCTATAGCCCAAATGGGTACCTCTATGGAACAAATGATTGGCTCTTGTAGTTAAGAGATATTGCGTTAGAGTCAACTCCTACAACGTAGAACTTCAAACAATCACAATGTGTGTTAAATTTATATCACTCAAGCTGACTCCTCTCTTATAGTCAAATATTTTCCCCGTTTGGCTTTATATTTCAAAAAGGCCAACAACTTACCTTTTCCGGAATTTTTACTTCAAACACAAGTTGATCATTTGAGATTGTAGGGTAGAAAGACACTATGGAGGATGAATGAAGATAATCAAAAGTGGGCAGGGGAGGGAGTAAGCGTCTAGGTATCGTAGTGAAGAATGTCACCGGTGATTGTCAACAGCCACTCCAACACAAGCTTTTAGAGTAGTCCTCTGTCTGCAACTAGAACAGTCCTGCCGTGATCTCAGAGTGCATGAAGCGGTCCGGCCAACACTACCCCAGCGATCACATTCCTGGGGTTCGCAGATAGTTATGAAGCAAACTCTGGAAGGCGCTAAGGCCGAAGCAGTGAAATGTGTAGCTAGGGCATCCAAAACAGATTTCTGTGTCCCCCAGGCTTCCTGGAACCCCTGCCATCTACCCATCAACCCAAACCCTCTCCCCTACCCGCCGATCGGACACTTACGTCACCCACACCTATGATAGCTCTACTTGGTGAGGAAATGGACGCTTTCAGCTATTTTTGAGCTCAAATGACTCAGCGATGGAGGTCAGCTTAAATACCTCCTTCACTCAAATTGCTCCAAAATAGCAATAGCGCGCTGGTAACGAATTCTAGTGTTTTAGACCGGATACTAGCCTAGTCTAAGTCCTCATGTAATCTCGGATCCGAGTTGTGGATGGGATATGCTTTGGTATTTTCCCCTGCAATGTTAGTAGCGCCGAATTTCCCTACATCCGGGAAAAATTCAAATTCACACAAAATTCAAATTCAAACAAAATTCAAATTCAAAGGACTAGCTTAGCACTTTTCTAAAATGTAAGCCGATATCAAAAACAGTTCGGGTCAAGTTGTGATGCAAATCACTCTTCGCCAACAGGAGCACTAAAACCTAAATACGAAAGTGATGTTATTGGTGGTTGTGTGGAAATACTGCAGTGAATATTTACTAACCAAGATCCTGAGTCAAGTGGTAGCATTACGCCAGATTATTTGAGGTGTCACAAATTCTGACTTAGCCAAATTGTTTTTACATGACTAATCAGTTATTAGTCATCCCCTGTTTGTGTTTTACGCTATGACGTCGCTTGACTCATAGTTCTCACATGACTACGCACTTGCGAGTCATAGTTGTATTATGATTGGTTGATTGTTTCATGACTCACGGTTGTGACGTTATATGATGTAATGACTTTCGCACATGACTCACATTATGAGTCATGGGTTTTACGCATGTGACTCATTTGAGCACATGACTTGGGTTATGAGTTTTTGATTAGTTAACGGAATATTGCGCGATGACTCATGTGAGTCATCGATGGATTTCGCGCTATGACTCACTATGAGTCATAGAGGTTTATGTAGCGCGAGGTGATGAGTCACCAAGGTTAGGGTTGTGAGAAGATGCCTATATAAGGCGCTTGGTTCCGACCAAGGGGTAGGATCTTCACGCAACCATCTAAGTAATACAACACTTGGATACTGGAGCACGGGCCAAGCCCTTTGACAGTGACCTTCCCGTGGTGCAAAATATGCAAACCTATTACTCTACTTCTTACGCAAACCTCTACCGCTCGAACGCGAGCACCTAGTCCTCTAGCGATTGGACTTTGTATCTTCCGGTCTTATAAGCGATAAGACTTCCTCCAACGAGACTATGAAGATAGTCAACGATCACGATATGCACTACGATTAGTCGTTCCCCGTTTAACAAAACACCGACGGGAATGTGTTTGTTACCTGAGGTTGAATATCCCTATGGGGGGGGGCGTGTTGGTTTCATTAGTCTCTTATTGGCGCGATGCGTGGTGATTCCCCACTACGGGGGTGTTGCGGGCGAGCCTGCCTAAGATAAATTTACTATCAGGAATTCAGGGAAGAAAAAAGCAAGTGGATTTGGATTGACTCCTAATCCCTATATTTAGTAGTTCAAGTATCCAAGCGGATAATCTACTTGTGCCATTACTTTCGGGGAAGGATAGTATGGGTTAGCCTTCACCTATCCAGCACAAAGGGATCCTGGATCGAATCGAGTGGTATTCCGGAGGGAACAGGGAATCAGATACGAGTAAGATATCATGACTGCGACTACACTGAAAACCTAAACGGAAACTGCATTTGGGGTGTGAGAAATCTTGGGCTGTTCGCCGAAGCTTAGTCACGGCTGACGTGGTTGCCATCAGGGCTTTTTCTTTTCTTTTAAAAAACATTTTGCATTTTGGGTACTTAAGCTACTTTAAAGTATAACCCTATCCACTAAGTACTCCCGGACCCTCCTACCGGGACATGCTCCCTCACCACCTATAACAACTGCCACTAACCACAAATAATCCTTTACACAAAAGCAACATCAAAAACACTGTCCGACATGCCCCCGTAGCCAACGGCACCCCGAGTGGGTCACCATGCCGAATGTAGAATCTGTTTCATTAGTAAGAAAAACAATAACAAGGGCAACTTACGCATCCGAAACCCCAGTGTTCATACACCAGTCGGGCTCCTCGGTCAACTGGTTAAGAGGTAAGGCAAGCCCTAACCACACCAAATCGCAATGGGAAATACGCCCCACTATTAAGTCATCTCTCGCGATCCAGGACTATCCGCTTCGCCCACAGCGCCATGCAGGCCAATTTTCATGATCTCTAGCAAATCGCTGGGAAGGGTTGAAAAACATAAGAAATTTGGGGTTAACCACGCCCCGCCTACTTATCCCTATGCTCCTTGCCCCAACTGGGGCCTCTTCTACCACTACCATCCCCTTTGGCTTCCACGGGATCGAGGTCACCACAATTATCCCTTCCTCCACAGCCTCCACCTCACTCTCCTCTGCCTCACTTCCCCCCTCTCCATTCACCCTCCTCCTCGTACACTTGGGTAGCATCACCATCACCACCTCGGGTTTATCTACCTCCAGCGCCACTCTTGACTAAGCCACTGCCAGCTTTGCCACAGGTACCACCCAAATATCCTCCTCCACCTCCGCCACAATTACGCCACTCATCCGTTCTAAAGGCTCTGCCACTACTTGTGGCTCACTGTCCTGACCCCTCCTGGGGGAACCTACCTCAGAACTCTCTGCCTCCTCCTCTTTCTTTCTTTCTTCCACCTTTTTCTGCAATACATAACCGTGCCAAGGTTGCGGCGGTGGCCGCAACCCCCGGATCTTCGCAGGCTCACAACCTGGGGCATTCTAATGAGTGCCTGCCAGCTCAACACAACTTTGTGGCTCAACACAACTTTGTGGCTCAACACAACTTTGTGGCTCATCATAGAAACTCTGTGGCTCAACACAACACTATGGTGCCACGCAACTTGGTGACTCAGCTTAAATGTTTTACTCGGCATATCTTTGAAGTTAAATACAATTTTAACTTGAAAGTGTATACGGGCATATTATAAGCGTTTTCAATCTACATTTGATTTTGTAACCTGGCTTGCTGCTTAGCCAATTTCCTCGCACCTGCTGTTCTAACATACCAAGCTTTATAACCAGCCTTTAACTCATCAAGAAAGGGTTTGTGTGCTGCTCTCTCAGCCTTTTTTTTAGCATTTCCTGCCCTAGTTAATTGCTTTTCAGCATTTTCCACCTCTGCAGCCTCTCTATTTGAAACCATTTGGCCTGCGTCTGCTGCATATATAACCCCACCTCTTTGTATTTGCCTTCTATTTTGAGCCCGGCATCTGGCACTTCTAGAGTGTTCTGCCGCTTGTGTATTTTCTATATGTTCCTTCCCCAATTCACCAGATTGAGCAAGGGCTAAACCACCCTCAAGAACCTGCTTAAGATGAAGTTGAAAGTCAGGTGACATCTCTCTTGCATTTTGGATCAATTTGTGCCCTTGAGCCCTAAGGGTAGGAATGGAAAGCGGGATTGTACTAGTAGTACAAGATCCAGGGACCTGCTCAACTGGAATGCATGAAAGAGAAACAGCCTCTCTGAGCTTGGAAATAACCATAGATGGGTTAAATAGAATTAGGCCAGTAGCATGGAAGGTGGAGTGGATGGTTGATGATTTGAATGTGGACTGACGAATTGAGTCGATCTGGTCGAGAAACTCCGCTTTATCAAACTCTCCGCAGCCCATACCTGTAGCTGCCTCGACTGCCTTGGCATGATAATGCTTATAGGGCTGAAACACAACTACATCCAATACTCTGGGATTTTTTTAATATTCAGAAGGCTTGGCACCAAGACCCATACAAATCAGCGCCAAGATTCCGAATACTTTAAAAATCGCCTAGTAGTTGAAGTAAATGACTCGAATGACGAGGTAAGCAGAATACTACAATTTTGTTATTATCACAGTACTCGATAAACTGTTTTGTGCAATGAGAACCAAAGCCGTCTAGTAGTAATAGTCGATAGATTCCACTCTGGCATTCAGCAGAGAAACGATTGAAGTGGGCAAGCCATTTTATAGTCAACTCATCATTACTATACGCTGTTTCAGAGGTTGCAACAAGGTAGTTATCCGGTATACTGGTTGTAGTATACCAAGCTTCCTGATGGATAACACCAGGAACGATGATCATAGGCGGAAGGGCTGTCCCATCACCACTAATGGTTTCACACACTGTAACAAGCTCTCGATTGGTCGAGCTCCCGAGGTAGGACTCGCGGTTGGGATCTCGTGTAATGATTCATTGGTCTTGGCCAATACCAATACGAAAGCCAGTCTTATCGAAGTTATATTGGTCGGCTGGTTGAATATTGTACTCCTGGCATACGGCATGGTATTTATCAAACCAAGTACGAATATTGTCAGGTTGATGTGCATTTTTCCGATCCGAATGGATCGTCTTCTGCTTTCGAATATCGTATTCAGGATGCCGGTCAAGGAAGCGTGGTGCCCAGTAATCGCCGACTCGAGGTGCAGGATCTGGACTGGTATGTCCATATGCTAGGATCGCATTTGCACAACTGGAAACCATTTGTAGGCGAGCACTAGTACCGATAGTGTCAAGGCAATCAAGATACTGACATACAGGGAGTTCTTGGTCTGCTGAAAGTTTGCTGTTGGCTCCTTGACGCTCCTGTTTGGATTGGCGGCCCTGTAAACGTGCACGAAGTCGGGTAATATGAATCTCATAGTTTCGTGCAACCTGGGCGATATTGACATGCTGGTCCGATCTTGCTTGGATAGACGTAACTGCTGCTTGGATTGGTTTCTCAACCTCTTCGTAGGGCTCAACGCGCTGACTTGGTAGGACGAAGGCCGGAGCTGCATGTGGTGCCATAATTGGTTGCTGTAGATGGTAGGTGAAGTTGATTAGTATAGCATTTGTTTTATTAGAAACTATATTATTATATTAAACCTCAAAGTTATGCCGAGTAAAACATTTAAGCTGAGTCACCAAGTTGCGTTGCACCATAGAGTTGTGTTGAGCCACAGAGTTTCTATGGTGAGCCACAAAGTTGTGTTGAGCCGCAAAGTTGTGTTGAGCTGGCAGGCACTCTTTAGAGTGCCCCAGGTTGTGAGCCTGTGAACATCCAGGGGTTGCGGCCACGGCCGCAACCTTGGCTCAGTTAATATCTCTTCGATAAGACAGAAACATGATGCCGCAACCTGGAAACTTCTTTCTCCAAGTTCATAATCTTTTGTAAGGCAGCCGAAGCTACCAAACCTGCCTTCCGAACCTAGGTTGCCGAAAACGTAGTAGAACCTCGCTTAACCATAATTAACAGATACCGTGTAGTTAATGGTAGATGAGCGAGTAAAAATAATAGATCAAACAGATAATTCTATCTTCCAGTGATGACATTAGAATAAGGATTGGATTTCTTGAACTAAAGCCTTGAAGCCGTCGTGAGAGGGGGTCCAAGGATCTCGATTGGTCAAAACCGGACTGTGGTTGATCACACCGAGGTGCAATTTCAATGACTGTGGTTGTATGCGACGTGATAAATGGTTGCTATCGGTTATTGGGCACACTTGCCTTCTTTGCCCTCTCTTTCGTTTTGCTTCTCTTTTTCCTCTCTCCACCTAACAAGTTCTTCCTATTTCACACAGTAAACTAAAGCCAAAACTGCTCTTAACGCGACTCTCATTTTGACCTTGAATCTCTCTCTTGTTTTCACCCTCACTAAAGTTCTATCCGCACGATCTCTACCCATCAAGCAGTCCACAAACACTTTACTTTACCTACCGCTTAAAGTACACGACCGACCACGGATCATTTCCAACATGTGGGGCAATAATGGTGCCTTGCAGCTCAAAACTCGAATTCTTAGGTACTATGGGTGTGGTGCGACACTAAGCTGCCTCCCCTCCCTCCAAGCCGAAGAGCCGACAAAACGGAGTGAAGAAGCGCTGCCTCAACCGAGGGACAGCGTGGAACGGCTGCCAAACCTCTCTTTTTCACGAAGGTTAAAATAGTGTCTACCAGTAGAGAGACCCACGGCGAAGGGAGCCCAAGGCGAGGCGAAAGCACCCATACAACGTCCAAAAGACAGGGATTATTTGTGTGGGCATCCTCGTCAAGCCGCAGACTCACTGTGCCGTTCAATACGGTATCATTAGCGTTGTTGGCACTTGAAGTGCCTTGTGCCATGCCAATGTGCCCGGCACGGCACAACGATGTGCCAGAGTGTGGTGAGATTGGCCGATGGCACAACCTTGAACAATTCTATTGTCGTAGACTAGTTTGTGCAATTGAGGAAGCAAATATTGGAGTTCTTCAGCCCAGTGAGAACTTACAAGGATACAAATGGGGGATATTCAATGTAAATTGGGCTTGTAGAGAGTTTCTCCTGTTTTTCTTCCTACAAAGTCATTTTATTGGTACATATATTGCCTGGGCACAACATTGTGCCGTGCCGGGCACATCGATTTGGAGGGTTGTGCCATGGCACAAACTCTGGTAACTTCGTGCCAACAACGCTAGGTATCATACTGTGGTTTAATGCGCCACAAGAGACCTGAGCCTCATATCCGGCCAATCCCAGCACCACACCCTTCCCGCCCCGGAACCGTGGGCCTGTTGTGTTACCCAGACCTGGTTCTCACAAACTTGACATACCGATAGTGCCGGACACTGCCAATCGACACCTATGTTAATTCGCCGTCGCTTACTAAGCGCCAACAACCTTGCTAATTGGGTTAGGTTATCTCACCCAGTGAAATGATCGGCGATATTTATTGCCGCATTAGGCATGGTACCGCCAAGATATTACGTGATACAGTAATTTTAGGGTGTGTTAATTTGGCACCTCTCCCACCAAAAAATGGAAATCTTTGAACTGCTCTAGCACAGCAGGAAGTTCATATTTCCTTAAACCCCTCTGTAATTCTTTAGAGAACCATCAAATAAAGACTTTTACAGAAGCTTTTGAGCTTTTGAGTTGTTGTTGTTGACTTAGAAGAGTTTGAAGTTGGTCGTATTTGGGGTTCGCTAAGGTGTTGATTGGCATTGTCCGGCATCATACCGCAACTCAAATATCCTGATGAGCCACATATCACCCGACCACGCCATATGAGGCCTTTCGGATCCACAGAACCCACCAAACCCCAGTCGCAAAATTCCCCCCTGGCTTGGTGGCTTGTAGCTACACATACAAATATCACCAAACCGCTATTGCCATGAGTGGTACTATTTCGAGGCATTAAAGACTCTAAGGATCAGCATTTGCTTCCACCGTTGTTCGCTCATGATATTCTTTTTCTCCTATCTGTAATGTTTTCGTAGTGTTTTCGCACATTCACCGCGCACATAAATCTCCTTTCGCCCCTGCTTATAATACTTTCTCCTACCCGTTTCACACCTGCCACATTTTGCGCAGACATTTTTAAACGGATCAACGGCCACAAACAAGCGCCAAGAGTTCAAGCCACAAAAGTTCGATCGCCCGCCCACAAGGTTTGAGGTGAGTAGGGGAGTTCGCTTGTTCTCCTCACTTCTCTGCTTGTACGAGTACTCAACTAGCTAACGATACATAGAGGAGTATAAATCGCGGCGAAGCCGTCCTCATATATTTTAGACATGGATCGACGGCCATGACAACAAAACGAAAGGTCAGGAGTTCACAACGAAAACAGTCGCACAACTCAGGCGCGGGGAAGTTCTCTTCTTTTAACCACACACACTCTCATTGCACCAGCATCAATTAAATAGTCACAGAGACATATATATCAACCATAATAAAGTCCTCCTATTCTTTCATATCCAGTTTCTCCCCTATATGTCTCCCCTTTCCCTTGCTCAACTCGTGCGCTAACAAGGAAATGTCAAACTCCAACAGTTCATAGCCTCCGGTCATATTGCCCCCATGCGTCCGACTCTTTCACGTTTCCCTAACAACTTTCCGTCTCTCCTTCCGGTGGGTGCATCGTTCTAAAACCCGAGCCAAATCCTGCAACCTGTAAACGAAATAAAAGTAAATACGGCACCGAAAGTGCAACAGTGGGAGAGAGGCTAATGATAGCGAGCAACTGGAGGTGTATTCGTCGTGCTAGGCTTGCTTGCTAACCTGACAGTAATGACCGAGTATGTATGGAAAACAAAACGCCATTCACAGTCTTCCAATGATCACATATTTCGACTTCTTTCGGCACATGTCTCTTTATCACTTTGTCTATGCTTCGGGGAAACAAAAGAAAGAAACATTCTGTGTTATCCCTAAACAAAACAAATGCATGACAAAGACTTTATTTCCGTAGCCTCCATGCTTTCCATTCTCCTATCCGTCCATCAATGAAACATCTTTCTTAACCTCCGTGCTTTCGTGAAACGAAAAAAACTGGCATACCGAGCAGCTTTTCTAATACCCTGAATGCTTTCCAGAAAGCCCATACACACGTCCGAAGCCAAAGCGTGTTCCCAAAGGCTATCCGAACGGCAAAGCCACTATTATGAGAGCATGCCGAGCAGCATCTGGCGAGGTCCAACAGAAACCACCCCGCGCTGGAGGGTTGGTGTGATTTTCCTTCTGTGCTTTCTTGCACGTTTGGGCAATCTGGTTGGTTATAGTCGGTGGGTATGAAAGCCCGGGATTCTAGCGAAAAGTGGATGTAGAAAAATCAAGCATAATAAGGTGCGAGAATGATAATTGATACAGCATAGAAAAAGAGACACTTTCGAAATGGTGGCATACAAAACAATTACCCAAAGAATCCCAACCCTCACCCGCATCTACCAAAATATGAGTAATGAAAGTCCCAGAAAGCTAGGTGCGTACATTTTGATACGAAATAAAATGCATTCCTGCGAGAAGCGCATCCGCAAGATAAGTCTAAAAATTGGAGTTAGGCAAAAGGAAAGAGAAGAAAGCAAGGGGAGAGCATGTTCACAGGATGGCGGCAGATGCACGAGGGGGCTGGATACAGAGGGGGGGAGGACGGGAGCTGTTCTGGTAAGGAGTATGTGTATGGAAACTGTAGCGAAAGGCATACGTATAAGTAGAGGAAGGGGAGTGCAAGCGAATCTCGCTTAGGGACTCATGTCGGTAAAGAAGCGCGCCAGGGTAGTGTTCCGCCATCGTTTTTTGGCTGGTCGGGATTGACATCGCTGTTTTAGTAGATTCACCACCCCCTCATGTTTTTTGTGAGAAGCGGCCCAGAGTGGGGTTTCGCCCTTGTCATTTGGCTCGTCAGGATTGACATCGTTCCGTGCGAGTAATATTTGCACCACGCCCTCATGCCCACGGTTTGAAGCCAGCCAGAGTGGGGTTTTGCCACCCACGTTTCGCTTGTCAGGCTTGACGTCGTTCCGTGCGAGGAGTAGCTTCACCACCCCCTCATGCCCTTGTCCAGCGGCGCACGAGAGTGGCGTTATGATCTTCTCGTTGGGCTTATCGGGGTTGACGTCGTTCCGTGCGAGCAGTAGTTTCACCACCACTTCACGCCCATGGAAAGAAGCCTGCCAGAGTGGTGTTCGGCCATCGTTAGTTGGCTTGTCGGGATCGACATCGTCCCGTGCGAGGAGTAGCTCCACCACCCCCTCATGCCCACGGTTTGAAGCCCGCCAGAGTGGGGTTTCGCCACCCACGTTTGGCTTGTCAGGCTTGACATCGCTCCGTGCGAGGAGTAGCTTCACCACCCCCTCATGCCCTTGTCCAGCGGCGCACGAGAGTGGCGTTGTAATCTTCTCATTGGGCTTATCGGGGTTGACCTCGTTACGTGCGAGCAGTAGTTTCACCACCCCCTCACGCCCATGGAAAGAAGCTTGCCAGAGTGGTGTTCGGCCATCGTTAGTTGGCTTGTCGGGATCGACATCGTCCCGTGCGAGGAGTAGCTCCACCACCCCCTCATGCCCACGGTTTGAAGCCCGCCAGAGTGGGGTTTCGCCACCCACGTTTGGCTTGTCAGGCTTGACATCGCTCCGTGCGAGGAGTAGCTTCACCACCCCCTCATGCCCTTGTCCAGCGGCGCACGAGAGTGGCGTTATGATCTGCTCGTTGGGCTTATCGGGGTTGACGTCGTTACGTGCGAGCAGTAATTTCACCACTCCCTCATGCCCATTGCGAGAAGCGGCCCAGAGTGGTGTTTTACTATCGTCATTCGACTTGTCGGGGTTGGCCTTTTTCTGGGTGAGCAGTAGTTTCACCACCCCTTCGTGCCCGTTCTGAGAAGCCCACCACAGTGGTGTTTCGCCCTCATTACTCGGTTTGTCGGGATTGACATTGTTCCGCATGAGCAGTAGCCTCACCACCCCTTCATTCCCCTGCCGAGCAGCCCACATGAGCGCTGTAAAACCTACACAGTCACGTTGATTGATAGCACAACCTGTCACCTTTGTCCAAGCAGCCACAACCTCAACAATTCCGAAGTAAGCTGCACAGTGTAGGCCAGGCCATACGTGCTGAGCAAGTGAGCAAGAATGGGAAGTCCCCGCTTGGCTGAGAAGTAGCGTCGCAGATATATGGTTGCTACTCTGGTTTAGTAGTTCAAGCGCCAGTGATTTCGCTTGGTCAGAGAGTCCTATTTTTGCATGGCTCCCCCAACACAATGAAGAATATTCGAGAAAGGGCATATCTCCACGGTTAGGAACACCATTGGCTGGTAGACCCCTGACCGAATTGTAATTTAGATAGGTCAAGCATTTCTGACCAAGTGTTTTGTGGGCATCAGGTAGGATACACGGACGGGAAAGGTATTCTTGAAGTGTGTAGTGGATTAGCCGGATTGTGGATGTCTCAGGGTCAACCACAGCAAGCCCCAAGCATGACCCCAGCACTGTATCTTGCGGCGGGATATTCTCACGGTCGAGATCTGTCGACTCCATATCTACCGCCAGAGCATGGCAGAGTTCGTCAATCCGTAACGGTCGCTCTGCATGGGATATCCACATCAGCACCTCCATCCCGAGCTTCGACCGGTTTCCTTTCTGGTCCCTTATTTGCTGGAGTGTTTGGGCATACACATTGTCGAGGTCCACGCCGGTCGTCGCCGCCTTTTGCAACATTTTCTTCCTTCCTGCTAACGAAGTCTCGCCTAAGATTGCCTCGATGTTCAGGGTGATGAGCAAAAACCTATGTAGGATATCAATTAGTGATACGAATTTGTAATGAAGTTTCCCTTGCTCACATTTCTGAAGCCCTTTCCAACATTGTTCCCATGATATCATTTTTCAGTTCCTCCGTCATCAAGTTTGGATCCTGGTGACTGTCATCGTCCATCTTTTGACTTAGGTATCGAGTGATATCTCCTAGGTGGGCGACAATATGTATGACATTGGCCCCCTTTGCAAAATGGTTGTCCAGTTCCCCGAGAATATATGGCCTCCCTGTAAGAAATAGCCGGACATTTGGTGCATCATGAATAATCTGTCGTAAGGCGCGGAGAAACTCAGGTCGGTGCTGCCGGAGCACCTCGTCTACTGCATCGACACAGAGGTATACCAGCTCAATGGAACCGATTACTTTGACAAGTAACTTCACCATATCCGGCAACCGCAGACTTTCACCACCTTCCTCCTTCGACTCGGTAAAGGCACTTTTAATTTCGTTTGAAATCCTCGGCTCTCGCAAAGCAACTTGTCTGAGGAACGCCCCTATCATATTTACCACTCCTTGGTCCCTCTGTGCCAGGTAATCGCAATAGAGGTACAGAACTGCCACATTCTGTCCGCGGTTTTGCCCCCGGAGGGTGTCTATTACTAATGAACTGATTTCATTATTTGTCAGCATTGTGCACTCCTTCAAGGAAAAATACTCTTATACCTTATATAGGTCTTGCCAACTCCTTGGGCCCCATAACATAACAATGTGCGGTTCACCGACCCAGCCTGACTCTTGCACCATGACTCGAACTCGCTCCTTTGTAGAACCCATTCCCCAACACTCTCAAGGCGTCGGTTTCTCACTTCCTGATGCCTTTTATAGGGTTCGAGAGGAGATAACCATTCCTGGATCCGCAAAGACTCGTCATCTATTCCTATGTTGACTGTGGTATTGTTGCTATTCGACACGTTTCCCACGTTCGTGTTCAAGTTACCGTAAATAGTATCGGTCATGCGATATTCGGTAAGGCTGTCCAACATCCCATACTGCGATAGGCCAAGAGAACTTGATTCTCTATTTCCCCTCGATGATGCGCTCATAGTGGATAAATCTCGGTAGCAGACGAGGTGATAGTAGGGTACAAGGGATTTGACGAAGGTGTTGATGGATGCCTCTTGCACTTAGACAAAGAAAGGCGGGGTTGCTTTCCTGCTCCAGGGTAAAGTTGTGTCACAATACTTGTAGAGCCTCCCCCAATCACTGCGACGCAAATGAAATAAATTACCCCTCTTTTCATCTCCTTATCCCAACAATCACCCTGCCGTTGCAGGAGAGCTGAGACCCCAACTTGCTGCTGATTCCCCGAGTAGCATATCTGTATCGCAGGAACTTGCTTTAAATTAACCCGTCTTCCTGATGACTTTCTCTCTTCTCTAGCACGTGGCCTCGAGACCCACAATATGTAGAGCTAGCTTTTTGAGAATCATTAGAGGGTGCTGTACTGGTCTGGGCCCCTTTGCCCGGTGGTGCACTGTGCAGTACTATACCGGCCGGATCGCAATGTCGTCGCCTACTCTAAACCTCGTTAACTTTACTTTAACGAGCTACGCCGACTCGTCCCTGGCGACGGTAGGTCCACGAACAAATACTACAAGTAGCTTAAAGAAAATCAAAAAGATGAATTAGAAACAAATTAGCCTTGTTAGTTATTATAGCTACGGAAAATTAAGCATTTAGCCACGATGTGAGGAAGTTGAGGTAACAAGCATTAGGGCTCGTCTACCTAGCCGTTTAGTTCTAAAATTTGGGCGATAAACTTGACAGTAGTGTCTCAGCCAGAACCGGTCTCTGATAGATAGCGCAAAAGTGTTCAGTCTACTTCATTTTCTACCATCCTAAATTCCTGTTGCCGGGCTCGGATGGTCAAAACGTGACATGTCTTAGAGGTGAGTTTGTAAATTCAACCAGATATCTTTTTTTTTTTTGTTAAATCCCTGGATTTATTATGGGAAAATCCCGGCAAGCACCCTAAAGTATGGCCTAGAAACCCCTAAAAACATAAAAAACTCCATCACCACCTACATAAAACAAATAAACGATAATAACCTTATCACCTGCATCCATCATTCCCCATAAAGGGTACAAACAATTTATGACCTTAAATCACTGTCTCTGGTAAAAGGAAAAACTCCCAACCTAACTGGAAAATTTATCAAATTTTTCATCACGTGCCCAGAAAACTCCTTCATCAACGCCTTGCCTGGTTTATCTCCTTTCCATAGCATAGACTCTCTACCTATGTTGAATATCTCTGGGTCCCTTCCATGCCTGACGCTTGCCAGGGCTGGACAGTCTGTAATAATGTGTCGAAATGTCTATTCAACCAGATATCTGACAGCATGATGCTACTTGTATGGGGGGTAACCCGAACCCCATCTGCCGCTTGCACAGCTCCAAACAAGCCCGGTTTGACAGCCAGTGCCACACCCAGCCACTACTCAATTTGACGGCTATCAAGATAAGAGGACCCTTAATTAATTAGTCTTAGCCGTTACTTTTTCGCTCTCATGGCATGCGTACTAGAGACACCCGCTGAGGAAACCTTGCCTTTGAGAAATCACTGCATAACGTATTTTACGGGGTTCCGGCTCTGTACCCGGATTCGGCTCACCATGGCAACCACTGGAACACCCAATCTATATTTTATTATCTGCACAACTAGCAGTGATACCATATTGAAAATATGTTAGAAAGTACTTTTAAAGATGGAGAATGTGAATCTGAAGTTTATATTTAATAATAAAAAATAATGCTTTTTGTATACTCACTTTATTCCAAACTGGTTCAAATAGTATCCTACCTCCAATAATAGTAAAGAAAGTTGAAACCAACCACAAAAATAATAGTTTAAGCAAATAATATAATCAACTAGGTTGTGCATTTGATGTATAAACTGCTTTGGTATTTGTTTGTAGCTATTTAGAAAGGCAGTGTGACTGGAAAAACAAGGATAGTTAAATACCTATCTTAAAATCCAGACAGAGTGACAGCTGTTCATAGGGTTTACGTAATGTTCCAATACTTTGTAATCTACTTCAATTTAGTCATTCAAGATACTATATAAACCTTCAGGGCAGTTGGTGATGCCTTGCAAAATTTATTCCCTAGTTATTGGAGAGTAATTTAAAGAGAGATACCACCCTTCCACCTCAACCATGGAAGCTACACATGCAGGATAAACCTAAAAGCTTCATTATATGGTCTATTCATAGAGCTAAAGCTATGGAATAAGTTTTAGTGCACTTGGGCATTGGGATTTAGAGATCTCACACCTCTACTCTAAAAACACAGCATTTTGCTTGTAATATTCAGTGACAGTAGAGTTGTGGTGCAAATTCTCTAAATCCCAATCCCCAAACATACTAAAACTTATTCCATAGCTTTAGCTATATGAATAGACCATATAACACAGCTTTTAGCCTTATTCTGCAGGTGTAGCTTACATGGTTAAAGCAGGAGGGTGGTATTTCTCTCTCAATTACTTTCTAATAACTAGTGAATAAATTTTGCAAGGCATCACCAACTGCCTTGAAGGTTCATATAGTATCTTGAATCACTAAATTGAAGTAAATTACAAAGTATTGGAACGTTACATAAACCCTGTGAGCAGCTATCATCTTGTTCGGATTTTAAGATAGATATTTAACTATTCTTATTTTTCCAGTCACACTGCCTTTCTCAATAGCTCCAAACAAATACCAAAGCAGTTCATACATCAAATACACAACCTCAGTAATTATATTATTTGCTTAAACTATGATTTTTGTGGTTGGTTTCAACTTTCTTTACTATTATTGGAGGTAGGATACTATTTGAACCAGTTTGGAATAAAGTGAGTATACAAAAAGCATTATTTTTTATTATTAAATATAAACTTCAGATTCAGATTCTCCATCTCTAAAAGTACTTGCTAACATATTTTCAATATTGTATCATTACTAGTTGTGCAGATAATAAAATATAGATTTGGTGTTCTAGTGGTTGCATCTACTACCGGTTTTCAAAAGTATCCGGAGACCTTGGCGCCAAGACTTGGGAGAAAGCACGCACCTGATCATGTCTTGGCGCCAAGATGTCCGAATACTTGTGAAAACCGGTAGTACGTGATAAGCCGTTGCACGGTAAATTACGTTAGTGCTTGCTTTAATTCACTATGTGCGTGCAGCATTATACAGTTGCCCCCAGCTATAATGAACCTAGACATAGTGAATCCCTGGCTATAATGAATGGCAAGAGCAGGAATATTCGGACTCCACCAAATCTTGTTTGCTATAGTGAAAAAAAGCCCTATAGTGTAATGAACGGGGAATAGGGAGTCAACAGGGGTAGTGGGGAAGAAGTTACATACGAACAATTTTGGCTATGGGGAACAAGAAAATAAGGATGAAAAATACGCATAGCATCCGGTCACCTGGAGTTCTGGGTACTAACTTAATCTTCCCATTCTCCTTCGATTCAAAGCGCTTCTTGCAGATTTCATGTTTCTCAAGTACTACTGTCCATGCACATCGCCACCTATTCTGTATAGCTCTGAATTGTCTAGCTATTGGGTGAATTTGGCCTGGCACCACATATGGAAGAACTGACATTGAAGGGCACGACATGGCAGTGCTGGACTCAATTCCTTCTGATTTGCATAACATTGTTGAATTCTGCTGCTTCTATTATGCCGGTGGAGTGGCTGGTTACCACTGTTGCCTCCCCTCACCATTTTGTTACTACTCCTCATTCCAACACCACCTTAGTCATCTTTGGTATAGTGAACACCTGGCTATAGTGAATGCTTAGGGCCCTGTTTTTGTCGTTCACTATAGCCAGGGGCGACTGTATACCGTAGCCTACATTAGTGCGAAAATTTACTTACTGCGGTATCACCACAGCTCAACTCCAAGTAACAGGGTCCCAAGCACCGTACCATCGAAGGTAGGGTTGGTGCAGGTAGGGTCATTTGGCAACTATTTTCATACTCGGAAAATCCAAGTTCTGAATTGAAATCTCCACTTCCTTGACAGGGACAGAATCTCTATGGGATGGGGACTAGGAGTTAGTGAATTTTCGAATAGTCTACCCGTAAAAAAAAAATAGCTGGCAAATGATTCCAGTCAGGATTTTCTTGAACCTGCCAAACCATCACCGGGGATACTATGTTAAACTGTGTGTAACTGTGGCGGGTTTACGTTCTTCGTGCCCTCCAGTTGGCTCGGTTGCCTTGGACCAGTCGATAGGGTGCCGAGATTGATAAGGTAGCGAGAAGTGTCGCTGGGTCAGCATTGCCAGATATATTATTGGTTGTTTTACTTTGGAATGGCTGGGGTAAGCATGAGTTCTCGCAACCCTATCATTCTCAGCACCCTATTAATGAGTCCAGCCCAACTTTAATTCGCTTGAGCTGCAATCTGGTTTTCGCCTGATTATCTGGTATCGCTTAACTCACTGTCAATGGCTGACAAAATACAAGGAGAGACCCTACTACTTTTTTGATATCATACAATTTGGTAAGGTCTGCGGGTCGTCCACACGCCCGTGGCAGGAAGCGTAGAATGACATGAGACCTACATCCCTCCTACAGTCAGTTTTGAAACACTCCCTACCATGAATGCTTGTACAGTATACTAGACCCAAGGTGCAACAGTTATTATCACAATTAATGGATTAAATTATTTATAGACGGGGCCTTGTAATAGACAAGTGTATCTCTCTAATCGAGTATCGGTGGACACCGGGGCCAGAAAAACCCGAGTACATTTTTATTGATGGGGTAACCTCATCATAGCCAGCCCTCCCAACAGGCTAGGCGGCTAGTAGGCTATTCGGAAAAGAGCCTGGACTAATAGATTCCGAATTGGGCCGGCTTGCAAAAATCGATCAGGCCTAATAGACACCTATAAACCAGATGATTTGCATTGAGAACTGATCATTTTAAGCGTATCATAATTCCCCCACCCCTTTCAAGCTCCTCGTCATTTGTTGTTTTCCTCTTTTTATACCCTCAACTATCGCTTCTTAAGTCACAGCGAAAACTGACCCCCTCAACCCGAGCTTAAGACAAAAGAAAAAGAAAAAAGAGCCAGACCTTACCAGCAAAGGCAACTTCAACGTCCTAGCCTGAGGTCCAATTATTCGAGTTCTTGGTAGTCGGATCCTCGGGATGACGGATTCCTGCTTGTATTATTATACGAGTGGATAATGCACACCGGTCACTACCCTCTGGGGAGGATAGTATGGGTAAGTGTCCACTCATCCGGCACGATGAAGATCCTGTATTGAGTTGAGTTGTATTATGTTCCATAGAGGGAATCAGATACGAGTGAGGCATCATGACTCGTACCCCCCGAAAAACCTAAGGGGGGAGAGCTTTCGTAGGTCCCCGTCCTCCGTGACAAACAGTCCACTAAGCGGAGTGAAGAAACGAGGCCTCAAACGAGGCCCAGCATGGTACAGTTTCCCAACCGTTGTTTTTTCACGAGGGTTAAAATCATATGATGTGCGCAAGTATTGTAGCTTAATGCGCCATATTATGAGATCCGAGCCTCACATCCGGCAAATCCCAGCGCCACACCTTTCCTGCGCCAAAACCATGGACCTGTTGTATTACCCAGACCTGGTCCTGACAAACTTAAGATACCTGTAACTCAAATATCTAGAGGGACCACAGAATACCCAACTACACCATATTATGCCTACTGGATCCCGGAACCCACCAAAGACTAACCTCAAAATTTGTCTACTTAGAGTGCTCGTAGTTATTATACTTTCTCCCCCCTTTTCACACTTATCACATTTTGCGTAGGCATTTGGAAACGGATCAACGGGAACAACCGAACGCCAAGACTTCAAGCCGCAAGAGTACGATCGCCAGCGGACAAACTTGGAGGTGAGTCGGGATTCGCTCGTTCTCTTGACTTCTCTACCGGCACGGAGCTAACTAGAGGTAGTGACAGGAGTATATATAGCTCACAACGAAGTCGCCCTCCTATTCTTCCATCGATCGCTGCACATATCAATTCTCTTCCGCGTATATATTCCCTTCCCCTCTTCCGTATTCCCGTGGTAGAAAAAGAAAGACAGACTCCTACCATGCACAGCTTCCAGGCAGCCAACGCTTTCACTCTCCCTTCCGGCTCTTCCGCTTTCGCTCCAGGGGATGTATCGGTTCAAAGCGCATCTCCGAATGGTTAGACAACCATCACAAGAGTATGTCCAGCAGCGTCCAAGGACTTCCCACCGGCAGTGGCTCCGGACACACGAGAAACAGAGCGTAATATTTAGTTGCGGGCATAACGCAGGGACCCTATCAGATCGTTCAAGAAGCGCAAAGTTTTTTTTTAGAGGGTAGCAGAACATAATAGACTTGGGATGTCAAGGCGTGTGCGAAGAATTTGCCATATTTGAGCTATTCTCCTACCGGCGGTATAACACCCCCGGGGGGGCTCCCTTTTGAATTTTCCCACTATCAAGGATATTTGCTGACTCTGTTTCTGCTCATTTCAGGTTCCCTTTCCTATGCTACTTCAGCTGCACCTTCCAGATTACTTCATTACTTACATAGCGAAGGGGGTACTACAGTGGGAGGAAGAAAGCCCGCGGCCCATGCCGTAAGAACTCGAACAACCGGACCATGTGCTAGGACGTTGGATCTGCCTCTCTTGGTATGGTCTGGTGTTTTTTTCTTTTTTCCTGTCTCGGTGGGGCCAATTTTTAGTGTATTTTTCACACCTTTTCCAGAGAAGGAAATTTCGGACTGCATAGCACATGGTCCGATTATTCGAATTTTTATGGTAGCAGACCTATTATATACCCAGATTGCAGGTCTTGGTTTTTCATGACTTGTTACGTGTTGAACTAGTCGCTTGCTCTTCACCAGCTTCATTCTATAGTTACCTTAATCCTAAGTTACTAATTCCTGTTCTGTGGATTTGCTATAACATTCTCCTTCTCACTATTTCCATGATTAATTCTTTTTCCTCTTCTCTAGGGTTCTAAATTAGATGGTTAAATTACATATCTTCGTTCTGTTTAAGCAATATGGAGAGACAAATTTCTGTTGAAAATCTCTCGCCAACTCTTGATAACAAAAGAACGGGAAGCCCTTCCCTTTTAACTTCAGCTATCCATCCCCACCGTGTCTTGCTCACGGGAATGATCAATCTCCTATACATCATGTACCATTGTCCCTTGATTTCGCCCCTCTAACTTAACTCCACCTTCGCCTCTACCGTAATTCATTAATCCATCTACTAAGATCACCCTATTCGCGAGAGCCCATTGAACTCTGTTGGAAACCACGAGGTCATGCTCGGCATGCCCTTATGATAGTTCCTTTGTTATTCAGATATTTTCTGGGAACGCGCTTTTGCTTCTTGCATGTGTTTGTGTTGTTTTTTGGGAAACCATTTCGAATGCGGGAACGCGCAAGTGTTTCGGAACTGTGCAGTTGCCCGGAAATTTGAGAGAAAAGCCGGAATGCGATGAGGAGAGCATGAAAGGGCCCAATATACTGTGTGTGCCCAGAAGCTCAGGCTCTCGGCAGCGGGAGCTTATCTTTCCATTGTTAATTTGGGAGTGAGAAAGTGGAAGGGGAGACTTACATGGAATAGCATGGAAGTGGGTGGTGCTTCATGGAAGTATAAGAGGTCTTTGTGGTTGATGCATACTCCTCTCTCCGCCGTTAATTAGTTGTCGTTCAATGATGTGAACTTCCCCACTTCCAAGTGTGCCATCGTTTTGGTGTGAGAACTCTGCGTTTTGCAGTCCCCCGTTTTCGTTTCGCTTCCTTACCACCGCTCCGTTGTCGCCACCGATCCACATCTAAAAGATTTGTCAACTAGAGAGCGTCATATCTTATCACTCGCCCTCATTGAGGAAGCTCCCTTAACTCAACCAAGTGCTAATAGCCGGGAGAACCAAGTGTGACGCGGAAGCAAGTGTGACGCACCGGATTTTTTTATTTATAGGCTTACATAATACTAGTTTACAGCCACATATCTTGATTACATACAGTCGCATCCGCAAAGTTCTGGTAACACCTTTGGTATTCCCATCAACACGGATCCAGATAACAAGAAAGGGACAACTCTTGTTTTGAGAGACCCTTTTTAATCCAGTAATGTCAAATCCCATAGAGCATATTCAGATTTTTTTGATGGAGGTCTGGCTTCCGCGCAGGGAATATGCCGTCGTACAGGCACCGCAAGGACACAGCTATGATCAGAACTGTCGTCACGAGAACGGTCCGGGTCAGTCGCTGATAGGAAAACTGAGATGTGTTCGATATTTGATGTATATGACAAGTGTGTTCGCAAAGGAGTGTGTGTTGATCATGAGAAGTGATCATCCAGAGAAAGGAACGCAGCTCAGACTAGATACAGTTTGTGGTGGCCCGCACAGTGGGCTCCTACCACACAACACCAGTCACCGCCACGCGGTCTGGTCAATAGCCCTGCTCACACCTACAAGTGTGCCCTAACCTAACATACCACGATGGGGTTACTCCATCATTTTTTCCCCTTAAATAGCTTCTGCAATCCCCCTGTTTAAGGCTGTCAAGACTTCGGAATACATCAGACGTTACTAGAACTTTGCGGACACGAGTGTATAGGTTACAAAGTATTAATTTAAAGCTACAAAGTCAGTATTTCTCGTGATAGAGTTAGCTGATATATGTGAAGAATCAGAGTCTGATTCGCTGCCAAATCCTCATAATTATGACCGGTACGGCAGTCTATCCCAGCCTTTCTTCCATATCCATCAAGAGAAAGTTGTCTTGCATAAATGAACGGCACAAGAATCTGAGGTGCCGGAGTAGTGGAGTTGCACAGAGATCCAAGAAGCAGCAGTGCTAGAGGGGCCTCCGGAGCACAGTTGATTGGGAGCATAGCTCATGGGGAGTACAGTTGATTGGGGAGGTGGTTGGTATTGCTGGCCGGGATGCAATCACTTCGGGGGGTGATAGTTGATGTGGAAGCTCGGGTCGTCGTCTGGGTTAGGGGACTTCTTCTGGAGAAAAAAAAATCCGGCGCGTCACACTTGCTTCCGCGTCGCATTTGCTTCTCCCGACTATGAGCGACAGCGAAATAGAAGGGGAACCGGCTATTATATCAGTGGAGTCGCTTCTTCTGGCAAGCTTTGAGATTTTAATGATCGCAACGGGGCTCAGCAGACTGCTTTTCTATCCGATTCCTCGCCTAGAGAAGGAAATTTTTGACTGCATAGCACTTGGCCCAATTATTCATATGTCTAGGTAAATTGAGAAAACAAAACAATAAATCACATAAATCATACAAGAACCATGAAATGGGCTCCAACGTTCGCCCACTGGGGGCTAGCGTGTGTTATCGTGGAGCAAGATAGACCCTTCACTGGGGATCAGAGGAAGTTGAAGAGGGAAGCAAAGCAAGAGTAAAAAAGGATCGGGATTCAGGCAGGGATATCTCCCCGGCTTTTCAGAGGGAACAAACGAAATAAAAAAGCCCCAGCGCCGCGGATAATGCTGATATTTGTTACATAAATAGGTAAGGAATGCGGTGAATGCGCCTAAAACATGATCTAAAATATCATATTTCCCACTTTTTGTCCCTCTAGTCATCTAGAATATTACTTCCGGAATGGGCGATGTGCGCCGCGCATATCGATTATATAGTATACCGTACTATACAAAACCGGCTGCTAGGTTTTTAAGTGCCTTTATATACATATCCTCTTCGGTGCTACAATACCGGAGTGAAGGTATATGTACACACATATGATCTAGGCGGGAGGGGAAATACCAAGGTCTTTCGACAAGAACCTACTACGAGCTTAGTAAACCGGGACTAGTTTTGGCCTCGGGTAAGAAGCGAGTCCAGCGCTACCCCCTACCTTCCGGGTGTTGGTGTGATTTTCTACCTGTCCTTTGCCTCGAATTTACCCAATCGGGCTGGCCACGGTCCATGAGTATGAGAGGTTGGGATTCTAGAGAAAAATGGATGCAGAAAAATAAAGTATGATATCAGGTTAGAAAGATAATATATAAGAATAGAGAGTAGGACACTTTCAAAAAGGCAGATACTAAGCAACGACCTAGGGAATCCCACCCTGATCTACAAAAAGATAAATAATGAAGATCCCAGAAGCTTAAATACATACATTGTAATACTGAATAAAATGCTGTCCTGCGATAAACACATGCGCGAGATAAATCTAAATATTGGAGATAATGCAAACAGAAAAAGATGGGAAGGGGGGGGGAAGGAGAGTGTGTCCATAGGATGGCAGCGGATGTACGAGGTGGCTGTAAAAAGAGGAGGAGGGAGAGGACGGGAGTTGTGCTAGTAAGGATTATGTATATGGAAACTGCAGAGGAATACACACAAGCGGACGGAAGGGAAGCGCATGAAATCTCGCTTTGAGACTCATGCGCGTTGAAAGGAAAATTCCAGGGCGGTGTTGGGCCATCGTTTCTTGCCTCTTCGGGATTGGAATGGCTTATTTTGCAGTTTCGCCACCCGCTCATGCTCATTGTTAGAAGCGCTCCAGAGTGTGTTCAGCCACCGCCACTTGGCCTATCAGGGTTTACATGGCTCCGTGCGAGCAGTAATCTCACCACCCCCTCATGTCCATTGGAAGAAGCGGCCCAGAGTGGTGTTCGGACGTCGTTGGTTGGCTTGTCAAGATTGACATCGTTCCGTGCGAGCAGTAGTTTCACTACTCCCTGATGCCCATGGTAAGATGCCCGCCAGAGTGGGGTTTCGCCATCTTTCCTTGGCTTGTCAGGATCGACATCGTTCCGTGCAAGCAGTAGTTTCACCACTCCCTCACGCCCATAGCAGGAAGCCCGCCAGAGGGGGGTTTCGCCATCGTTATCTGGCTTGTCAGGATTGACATCGTTCCGTGTGAGTAGTAGTTTCACCACTCCCTCATGCCCCCTCGAAGAAGCCGACCGGAGGGGTGTTCGGCCCTCGCTGTCTGGCTGGTCGGGATTGACATCGTCCCGTGCGAGGAGTAGTCTCACTGCTCCCTCATGCCCATTGCAAGAAGCCCGCCAGGTGGGGGTTTCACCGTCAACGTCTTGCTTGTTAGGATTCACATCGTTCCGTGCGAGCAGTAGTTTCATTACTCCCTCATGTCCACTGTCAGAAGCGGACCAGAGCGGTGTGCTGCCATCGCCGCTTGGCTTGTCGGGATCGACATCGTTCCGCTTGAGAAGCAATTTCACCACTCCCTCATGCCCACAGTGAGATGCGCTCCAGAGGGGTGTTTGGCCATCGCTATCTGGCTTGTCAGGATCGACATCGTTCCGTGTGAGTAGTAGTTTCACCACTCCCTCATGCCCCCTGGAAGAAGCGGACCGGAGGGGTGTTTGGCCGTTGTTGCTGGGCTTGTCCGGATTGACACCGTTCCGTGCGAGCAGTAATTTCACCACTCCCTCATACCCATTTGTAGAAGAGCACCAGAGGGGTGTTCGACCCTCGCTGTCTGGCTTGTCGGGATCGACATCGCTCTGTGCGAGGAGTAGTTTCACTGCTCCCTCATGCCCATTGCAAGAAGCCCGCCAGATGGGGGTTTCACCATCAACGTCTGGCTTGTTAGGATTCACATCGTTCCGTGCGAGCAGTAGTTTCATTACTTCCTCATGTCCATTGTCAGAAGCGGACCAGAGCGGTGTGCTCCCATAGCCGCTTGGCTTGTCGGGATCGACATCGTTCCGTGCGAGCAGTAGTTTCATTACTCCCTCATGTCCATTGTCAGAAGCGGACCAGAGCGGTGTGCTGCCATCGCCGCTTGGCTTGTCAGGATCGACATCGTTCCGCGTAAGCAGCAATTTCACCACTCCATCATGCCCACAGTAAGATGCGCTCCAGAGGGGTGTTTGGCCATTGTTATCTGGCTTGTCAGGATTAACATCGTTCCGTGTGAGTAATAGTTTCACCACTCCCTCATGCCCCCTGGAAGAAGCGGACCGGAGGGGTGTTCGGCCGTTGTTGCTGGGCTTGTCCGGATTAACATCGTTCCGTGCGAGCAGTAATTTCACCACTCCCTCATGCCCATTTGTAGAAGCGCACCGAAGGGGTGTCCGGCCCTCATTGTCTGCATGGTCGGGATTGACGTTGTTCCGTGCGAGGAGTAGTTTCACCACTCCTTCATGCCCACTGGAGGAAGCGTTCCAGAGCGGAGTTTCGCCACTGTTGTTTGGCTTGTCGGGATTGGCATTTCCCCCTGCGAGCAGCCGTTTTACCACTCCTTCATTCCCCTGTCGAGAAGCCCACATTAGTGCTGTAAAGCCCATACAATCGCGTTGATTGATATCACAGCCTTCCCTCTCTATCAATGCAGCCACGACATCATCAATTCCAAAATAGGATGCACAGTGCAAGCCGGGCCATAGGTGATCGGGAAGGGAGCAATTATGGAAACACCCTATTTTTTGGACAAGTAAGGTAGCATATATGTGGCTACCGCCACGATTTAATAACTCCAGTGTAAGTGATTTCGAGTGCTCTGAGAGTTCCACTTTAGCATGGCTTCCCCAACACAAGGCAGAATAATTGAGAAATGGCATATCTCCCAGGTTCGAAACACTGTTGGCCGGGAGAGCCCGAACTAGCTTGTAGCTTAGATAAGTCAAGCAGATCTGCCCAAGTGTTTTGTGGGCACTAGGAAAGATACCAGACTGGGAGAGGTATTCTTGGAGCGTGTGGTGGATTGGCCGGACTGTGGATGTCTCCGCATGAACCACAGCAAGCCCTAAGCATGACCCAAGCACTATATTTGGCGATCGGACATTCTCGGGGTCCAGATCCGTCGACTGCATGTTTACCGCCAGAGCATGGCAGAGTTCGTCAATCCGTAAGGGCCGCTCTGCGTGCGATACCCACATCAGCACCTCCATCCCGAGTCGCGATCGGTCTCCCTTCTGCTCCCTTATTCGCTGCAGTGTTTGCGAATACACACTGTCAAGGCCCACACCTGTTGTCGCCACCTTTCGCAGCATTTGCTTTCTACTCGCCAGCGAGGTCTCGCCCAAGATCGCCTCAATATTCAAGGCAACGAGTAGAAACCTGAGCACAATATCAGTGAGGGATTCAAATTTGGAATAGAAGTGTCCTGCTCACATTTCCGAAGCTCTTTCCAACATTGTTTTCATGATATCGTTTTTCAGATCCTCTGTCATCAAGCCTGGATCTTGGCCATCGTCATTGTCTATCTTGCGGCTTAGGTATCGAGTGATATCTCCCCGGTCGGCAACAATGTGTATAGCATGGGCACCTTTCGGGTGATAGCTATCGAGTTCCGCGTGAATGTACGGCCTCCCTGTAAGAAATAGCCGCACATTCGGTGCTTCTTGAACAATTTGTCGTAACGCATGAAGAAACTCTAGTCGATGTTGTGGAAGCACCTCATCCACTGCGTCGACACAAAGGTATACTGCCTCAATGGGCCCGACTACCTTGACGAACAATTTCACCATGTCCGGCAACTGCAAACCATCACCACCCTCCTTCTTTGACTCATCAAACGCACTTTTGATTTCGCTCGGAGTCCTCGGTGCTCTCGAAGCGGCCTGTCGAACCAGACTCCCTATCATATTCACTGCTGGTTGGCCTCTCTGTGTTTGGTAGTCGCAATAGAGAAATAGAACGGCGATATTCCGTCCCCGAGTTTGCTTCCGCAGCGTGTCTATTACTAAGGAACTGGTTTTATTGCTTGTCAGCATAGTCCCCTTTTCCTGCGAAACACTTCTGTACCTTATATACGTCTTGCCAACCCCTTGCGCTCCAAAACACAGCAATGTACGATTCCCCGACCCGTCCTGACTCATGCGCCATGACTCGAACTCACTCCTCCGGAGAACCCATTCCCCAACACCATCCAGACGACAGTTTCTCACATCCTGATGCCTTTTGCAGGGTTCCAGTGGTGATAGCCATTCTTGAATCTGCGAAGACTCCTCCTCTATTCCCACGTTGATGGTGTTATTATAGCTGTTTGACACATTCCCGACGTTCGAATTGGAGTCACCAAAAACCGCGCTGGTCATACAATGATTGGTACGGGTGTTCAGCATCTCATGCTGCCATGGGCCAAGGATGCTTGATCCTACGTTCCCCGTCGATAATGTATTCATAGCAAATAAAGTTGGTAACAGGTGAGGAGATAGTATAACTATAGGGTAGTTGATCGAAGATATCGATGGGGCCTCATTCCCTTGACCAAGGAAAAGCGGGGCTCGCTCTGTTATTCAATTGTTCGCTTGCCGGGTGTCACATGCATGCCCCACACAATCAGTTTTGCGCCGAGACCGTCGATTGCCCCACCTTTTGGTTCCGGCCGGCAGACTCCGCTTGGAGAAAGCGTTTACAAACTGGATATGGTTGATTCACTGAAGGCTCCCGGAGCGCGATACCGGTATCGTATTGCAAAGCGCTCTTTCATCACCTTGCTTCTTAGCAACTCTTCATAGTTCCACGGCAGGCGCACTCGATATCCGCATTGAGGAAACCTAACCTCTGGGTAACCATTTGAAGGTCCTTACGTAAACTCACTGTTGGTGACACTGTACAGCTTCGTTCGAAAAGTTCTCGCACCCTGGCTGGTACAGTGACAAGAAGGGCTATTACATCTGGTATGGAAATTTGTTACGGTACCAGCCAGGGTGCGAGAGCTTTCGGAATGGGGCTGTACTGTACGGTGCATCCTGGCCCGCTGACACCTTACATACTGTGCTTGTACTTGTACTGTACAGTACGCCGCCATCAGCAAGGGCAATAGTTTGATTATTAACCAATTATTAGAAGTTTGCACTCCACCTTTTGCCGCACCCTCACGCGAACCGAGGGTCATGCATTACTATGGTAGCCCGGCGAAGGCAGGACCTCTACGAGTAGGCGACCATGGGGGCGTTGAGCGACGGCGCCCCCGTGCATAAATCAAAGTTAGAAGTCAGAGGTCCTAGGCCTTAACTTAGCAGCCATGCCCGAGGCAACGCCTGAAAAGAGCAACAAATACGCAATGACACAAATTTCTTGCTGTGGAGAAGTTTTCTTCCCTCAAATATTCGCCAAGAGTTCCAACTTTCATTCTTGAGCGGGGCGCCGTCACTCTATTCTGACTACGAGATTTGTGACAAAATTCGTGGCCCCCCATTTTCTACACCAAAAATGGCCATTTCCACCTCATAAAATCACAGCCGGTTGCTTTGCAAAAAAATGTTAAAATCCCCCAGGGTCTCTAGACTCATCTAATTTAGATATCATTTATGTGTGCCGAGCCCCACCGTCTAATACCCCCCATTGTGCAATACTAGAAATAATAATGGTGGGCAAAAGGTATCATACCTCTGATTTCGTATGAGAGTCCCATACAAAAGGTAGATTGCAACCGCATCCTAAGCTCTCAATCCCTGATGGAGAATGGGAAATTTCTCATAATTTTTTCCTAGAAGGTTTGAACAATCACCTACACTATATCTTGGTTTTATTAAATCTACACAGTTTTGGGATGGATTATGAGTGTCCGAAATCAGCTATTTTTGGTGTAAAACGAGGGGGGCCACAAATTTTGTCGCCGGGACCGTACTATGAATTTCTCAATATTCGCTCCAACTAGCTTATCGACTAGACTTATGGAGAAAACATTATCAATTCATGCAGATTAGACGGGGCTTAAGAGTAGGGCCTCATAACAAAAAAAAAAGCGTCTCACTAATTTTAGCTTTACCAAGGAGATTCCTAGCTCCCTCAATTTCCTCTAGCGCACTGAGGCGAGTTTTAATTTCCTGACCCCAATAAATACTTCGATAAAGCAAATAACTAGTCCCGATGGTGGAGAGATATTGCTCCCAAGTCAACTACTTCACTGGACAGCCTCAAATAACTAAAGCATATACTGTATAACTCCACCGGGCTTCTTAATGTTATGAGGTCGGGTATTTTCTGCTTCTGAATCTCTTTCAGGTGTACTCACCCACTCATACCTATATTCTATTGTCGGACATTGTCCTGAATCTATACCATGTACATATCTGCTGAATGATCTTTCACACCTCCCCAACAAAACTAGACACATCCGACACACGCGGCAATGTCATATTTGTTGCAGGGGATAAATCGCCTAACGGTCAAACGGTCGAGCGGTCGAGCGGTCGAACTAGACTAAGGCTCAACCCATATGGTAAGTAAAACAAGAAATTTCTTTCTCTCGTCATCCTCAAAACTGACTAGCCAAGCATGAATCTATATAAAAATAATAAAACCATCTCAGTCATTCTATCGCCTATCACACCTATCAATCTCTCCTCCATGCATGATCCTATTTGCCTGCATACCTCTGTAATATCCATAATGGAAAGACATGACCATAAGCCCTTCCCTCTCCATCCTTCCGCCTATCCTTCCCTCTGAAAAAAATGAAATCACTAGATCTATTATCCCGCCTTGTCCCTCTTCTATCCGCTTTCTTTTATCTCTGACAACTATCCTCTTCAGTCAACTCCGACACTTCTCTCAGCTAAGATATTTTGCATGGTTAGTGGTGCCAGGTACACAGGAAACAGAGCATAAAGTTGAGTTGTGGATATATAGCAGGAACTTTATTAGATGGTTCAAGAGGTGCAGAGTTATTAGAGGGTAACAGGACAGGATTAAGTTCAGATATTAAGGCAGCTGGAAACAATTTGTCGCATTTGTAGCTAGTGTGGTGCACGAGCCGAGCGGACTCGAGCCCTTCGAGCCCGGGGGTGCCTCGAGCCTCTTGGCGAGCTTGTTCGAGTCTCTTGGCGAGCCGGCTCGAGTCTCTTGGCGCTACAGCCGCTTATCCATCAAACCATCGTAACCTGCTACAGCCGCAACTCCATGCCGCCTACCACCACCTCCGCCTGCCTCCTACCACTACTCCCTAGTGTCCTACCACGAGATCAACCCAGGTCTTACTACCTCCGTGCCTCCTGCTGCCCCGCTACCTCGAACCACTACCCCTACTGCGATAAAAGGTGGCCGAACAATCTATCCCGGACCTTTTATCCGCACCCTACTTGTAGGCTAGAGCACCATGTCTTCCGCCGCGAGCACATCGACCTCTGTTGCCAGTGGGTCAGCTAGTGCTAGTGTGGCCAGTGCAAGTGAGGGGGCGACCGCTGACTTTCGCGAGCAGCTTAGCGGACGGTGGGGTAAGCAAGAGTCTCCTGATTGCTGCTGTGCAAGTCTATTCTCTGGGGATAATCACTAAGAACTGTGTGCGCATTTAGGCATCCTATACGATGAAGCGACTCTCAGTGGCCAGCCGGATTCACAATATACCGGATATCTATATGCAAAACGATTGATTATAAGACAGCGGATCCTTAGTGCTATCGGGGATGTGGAGGAGAAACATATGGTTTACTGTTGCCATTGTAAACATAAATGGGGTCCATATGCACCAAGCTATACCACCACATCAGCATTTGGAAAGCATTTCCGCTTGCTACATTCTCAGCTACCATCGAGGGAAGAGGAGTACAAAAGTGTAATAAAGCGAATTGCCGATAGTACAACAACCGGAAAACGCAAACGGACTGGATCTAGCCCCTTTACGATTGCGAGTCAACTTTCGGGAATGCGGCAACCCGGGGTAATATTTGACGAACCTGAATACAGAAAACTCCTTGCTATCATGGTTGTGGAAACCAATACTGCATTCCGGACAGCAGAGGTAGACTCATTCCGAAACCTCATGCGGTATTGCAATGGTCAAGTTCCCCTTGTCAGCCGCTCTACCCTTTACCGGGATATCCATAAACTACTCTATCGCCGCCTTTTTAAGGAAGTCTGCCAGCGATTACAGCTGCATATCTCTGATGGAGCACGAATGAACCTCACTATTGATGCCTGGACTGCTTCAAATGAAATCCCCTTTCTTGCTATTACTGCTCACTGGATGAATACAGAGTTTGAGCTGCTCAGCACACTCATCGGATTTGAACGTTTGAAGGGCTCACATACGGCGGAAAATATGACGATTGTGATAATGAAGGTTTTGCGAATGTATGGCATTGAAGATTATATCAATTGCATCACTACGGACAATGCCTCGGTCAACGATGCAATATTTAATGAGCTTGAATTTCAACTCACGTCATGGTCTCAACGCGATAGACAAATTCGCTGCCTAGCATACGTGCTTAATCTGGCCGCACAAACAGTGCTTACATCATTGAAATCAGAGGCACGAGAAGCAGAGGTTGTTCTTGAAGGGTGGGAGGAAAGTGGCAGTGATGAGATAGGCCCTGCCGCAACTCTGAGCCGGCTACGAAGGATTATTGCGAAAATTCGATCCTCTACAACACTGTGGGAAGCTTTGAAAACAGAAGCTCAAGCAATAAAGCTTGCTTGGTTGGCACCAATTCTCGATGTTCGCATCAGGTGGAACTCGACCCACAAGATGATTGAGCGGGCAATAGAGCTCCGGCCTGCTCTCGAACGTCTGCTAACATTTGACCCTTCCCGCGCTTTTCAGCACGCTCAACTAACCCTGACCAGCAGTGACTGGTCAGTATTGGCCAAATTGAAGGATATCCTTCATGTATTTGTCTTAGGGACAAAGTTCGCAAGCGGCTCAACCTATCCTACTCTTACAATGTAATTACCATACTATCAGTTCACTCAAAACAAGCTCCGAGTCCACCGACTGATTCAGGCAGAGCGGAACAATTCTTCAGATGAGGATTCCGAGCTTGATTCAATAACATCGCGCTTACTCTGGGGTGCGGCCGATGAGGCTTATATGAAGCTTAACCTCTACTGGCAAAAGAGAGATAACCATAGCGGCCAGGCTGTAGCTACCATGCTAGACCCACGGATGAGGTTGAAGGTATTTGAGAACCTTCACTGAGACCCAGAATGGATTGACGATGTGAAGAAAAAGTTTCACAGGGTCTACAATGACTACTATGCAAGCAAAGAGCATAGTCTGCCTGATATGGGTAGCGAGGTTAATATGTTGGAAGCCCGGAGTGTGGCTGCAGCAGTATGGCTTCAAGTGGGACTGGACAGGCCAGGAACTAGTGGTAGTTCTTCAGCAAGGGAGGAAGAAGTTGGGTTTGATGATCTCGTTTTTGGTCCCCCGGTCAGTCCAACAGACCATTCACAAATGAGGTCGCTGGTGGACTTCTACCTTGAGGAAGACTGTGCAGACCGCCGGGCAGACCCGGTACAGTGGTGGAAGTTGCATGCACATCGATTTCCCTCGCTTGCCCTCATGGCGCGCGATTACCTTTCCGTTCTGGCTACAAGGTATGTTTGTGATACTACCTATCACTCTGACATACCTAATTACTAACTATAGTGGCATGGGCCATGGTGGGGATACCAAGTGTGCCATCCGAGCAGGCTTTCTCTGTTGCCGGCGATATTGTTACAAAAAAACGCAATCGCATGGTAGGTAGTACTATTAGATTGCTCATGCTAACCAAGGCATGGCTTGGGCTACCGGAGGTGGAAATGTGGGAAGAGGCAGAGGAAACCCATGGAGAAGATGGGAACTACGAGGCAGACACAGAAGGAGATGATGAACTTTCTTAGGCATTTGACTCGGTGATTGTGGGAAGGTCCTTTGGCTAGTTGTATTTATTTTCAAGTTGCTATATACAAATGTTGGTTGTTTTGAATGATAATAGCAGTGTGTAGACTTATCGTGGCCACTCTAGACTCGAGCTCTCATGAACAACACTACGCCAAGCCTCATGGAGGCTCGAGCCCTCGAGTCTAGGTGCGGCCTGGGCTCGAGTCCTCGAGTCCAGGGGTGCCTCGAGCCGAGCCGGCTCGTGAACAACACTATTTGTAGCTAGTCTCCCATACACAGCCCTGCACCCGCAGTTGGTCATCTTTTGTATTTTCCCACTGCCAAGAATTTTCCTTGACCCTTTTCGAGTTCTCTATCGTCTCTATCTTCTACCAGGATATTCCCTTATCCTTGGCCAATTGTCCAAGGTGTGGTGAGTGTATTGGAGCTAGCTATATAGGACAGGAAAGGAAATAAAAAAAGCCAAAGAAACAACGCCAAAGGAGAAGCCAACAATCGCATCCTTGCTGCCCAACAATCCGTGCTTCCACTGGCGGAGGTGATGGAGGCTTTGTCGCTGCCTTTGCCATGGGAGATCGTTACCCCCGGTATGTCCCGATGTGGCAATGAGGGCGCCTGAGGGTTGACGTGGGGTGGTGGGTGGGGAGTAAAAACTCGAGCGGTAGGAAGTATAAGAACGCGAGCTGTAGGGAGTATGATAATCGTGAGGTTTGAGGAAGCTGAAGGGTGCAGCCAGTGAAGGGTAGTCCCTGGACGCGGTGTCCCTGAGCTATGGCCCCGCACTGCCCCAGCAACCGGTTCTACCTTTTTCCGCCATCCTCCGAGACCCTGGAACTTCCTGTCTCGGATCCTGCATACCATGGGGAAAACCTATTCTATACCAGCGGATCTCAAACCACCCCTATAGAATGCCAGCAACGTTTTTTTATACCAGCAAAATGCGATGTTTCACCCACTGATCCCCCATTCTGCCAAACAAGGTAATAAGAATTGTCTCAACATAGCTTAGCAACATGCATTCCCTCGCATTTTCCTAAAAGGGTGATTTTTAAGCGACACAAGCCATCTTCATAGCAGCCCTTTGGTGCCAGAGAAAATTCTAAAATTCAGCTGTATTTCAGTTGTATTTTTATGAAATATTTAGGTTTTTTATGATTTTTTGTGATTGTGTTTTGTTGCTTAGAAGTTGAAGTGCGCCCTCTTGGCTGTGGGCGAAACATGGTGTTTTTTGCTGGGATAAAAAAACCTCGCTGGTATTCTATAGGGAAGGCCCGAGATCGGCTGGTATAGAATAGGTTTTCTCGCATACCATGTTCAATTGGCAACGGGTTTCCACAACCCCCCATTAATTTACCGTATGGTATCAACCGTGTAAGGTACGGTAACGTACCGTATTTTTCGAACACTAAGTACTATCCAAGTCGCTCTTACCTGTCGGATTATTGAGCAACGGACATTGGTCTCAGGTTTCGCAGTAATTGCGTTTGCTACCCCCCACTTTTCATCTCCCATACCCCGTATTTTGTTAATTACATATTAGCATAAGAAATACCTTTCGCCAATAGCTAATCCATAACAACTGGGTACTCTTGCTCATCGCTCTTCACAGTCCTTTCACCATCTGCTCAGTAATCCCCTTCCTCGCCCCGGAATTTCTCGGCAAATTCCGCTCTTCCATACCCCACTAATCCATGTCATGCTTTGATAAGCATAAGGAGTCATAAGGCGAGTGATCAATCATGATTGCATTTGCCCAAGCATAAGAGTATTTTCTGAAGTTGAGATCGTTGTTGTATTCTATCGTTTTTTCCATAAACAAGAGAAGCGGACCAAGTCTTGGGAAACAGAATAGAAAGTTGTGATAAGGGGAGAAGGTGACGTGGCAGTCGGCAAAAAAATCGACATTCAGCCATAGTTTCCAACAAGTATCGTCAGCAATGATCAAGCAGTGCCCATGAGCAACTCACTTGAACAGCTCATGGATCCTATTCTCGATCAACCCATGATGAACAGGTCCGGTGACTAAGATGATCGAGTATACTATGGTAGAGCAAAACCTCATCCTGAGCGGATCATGTTGTCAATAATCACATCCACCTTCAAGCCCTTTCCACCATTGATTGTTTTTCTCTCCTTTCAAGTCGTAAGTTATATAGTTAAATCGGAGATCCCAGTCCTGTGTAAGCAACATGATATACCAATGTAGTCGGATTCTATTGAAATTAGACAGGGCTATTCTGAACTAGTGCATCTTGAGTGGCAAATAACCCCATACAGTATCAACACACTAAACTCTGTACATAATTCCATACTACTTGTAGCACCGCATGTGGCATCACAGCGATTCTAGCAAGTTAGTATAATATATAGTTGATTCTGACTCAACATGCACTAGTGCCTTCTTACTTCAACCCCGCAGCATGAGTAGACAAATTTCAGTTGAAAATCCCCCGCCAAATGAAGTGTCTTAACTCCTGATCCACTGGAGCCATGTTAGTTGTAGAGCCTTGTTGGTTTTTATCAAATGTGTAGTAATGTGAATGAAAATTTTGAATTGATTTTGTCACTTCCGGAAACACCTGTTCAACTTGTTACAATATTTGTTAGAATATTCACGAAGGTTCCATTTCTAGGACATGGCTATTACAACAAATGTCTGGACGAGAAGAAGTTTGGTTTGGAGATTGTATTGGAGGTATGGGAGTTGAAGCGATGGCTTGTATGGACTAAAGATTAGTTGCAGCGGAAATGTTTTGGGAACATGGTGGAGTCACACTAGGAGGTGTCGAAGGTTTGGAACTAAGGTTAGTTGGAAGTTGAAACAAGCAAGTGTCACATGATCATGTTAGCGAAACCGGTACCAGTATCAGAAACGTTAAGGAACATCAGCAAAAAAAGCATTTGCTCCAGACGGATAGGCATTGCGTCCGGATGCAGGAACTCCGTCTGGAGCATCCTGTCCGCCCAGTCCGCCCTCAGATAGCCCCAGCACAATGGTTGCATCCTAGTCCGTTGGGTGCAATACAACCCGCATCCTGTCCGCCCAGTGCACCTGGATGGTCCATTTCACAACCTAATCTCCCAAAGAAACCCAAGGTAAGTGATCCATAGGGCTCTGCATTGGGGAACACTCCCTGCCCCTAACGGCCTCTACTTACAACGGACTACTTTATCACCAGGTAAAGGCTGTTCAGACGAAAGAGGATCTAAACATAGGATGACTAACCATCTATTGTCCCGGTAACGACCCAAAACATACCCCTTATTTGATCACTGCTAACACCTCTGGCAAAAGGTTTCTAAGTTCTATCCACCTCGTATCAGGCTTCATGATCGAATCAGTTGAACTATTGAATATTATCAACCTTCGGAGAGGGGCATGCTCTTCCATCCAGGTTGACACTATTCATGACTCCTAAGTGAGCGGATTCCATTCAGGCCCTTCCTGACTCTGGCGGATTGCAATGAGGCCCTGCCAGACTCTAGCGGATTGCGATCAGGTCCTGCCAGACTCTGGCGGACATCGGCCAGTGCCCGGTGAGGTATCTGCGTTTTTCTTCCTGCTGACCTCTATAGCCATCCGGAGGCTTCGAGACCTATACCATTCGATTCCCCTCGGCGAGCGGACTCCAATGGGACCCTTCCCAACTCTAGCGGACAACTGCCCGCTAAGGTATCTGCCTTTTTCATGCTGCTGACCTCTATGGCCATGTGGACGCTTTGAAACCTATACCATTCGATTCCCCTCAACCGGCGGATTCCAACGCACCCTGTGCCGACGATGTCGGACCGCTGGTTGAAATGTTATCCAAACTTTTGTACTTGAGTTCCCCGGGCAAGTACTTTCAAATTGTTGGCTACTGGGTGCTACAGGCATGCGGACGCTTCGAGGCCTATACCATTCAATTCCCCTCGGCGAGTGGACCCCAAGGAGACCCCTCCGGACTCTAGCGGACAACTGCCCGCTAAGGTATCTGCCTTTTTCATGCTGCGGACCTTTATAGCCATGCAGACGCTTTGAGACCTATACCATTCGATTCCCCTCGGCGAGCGGATTCCAACGCACCCTGTCCCGACGCTGTCCGACCGCTGGTTGAAATGTTATCCAAACCTTTGTACGTGAGTTCCCCGGGCAAGTACTTTCAAATTGTTGGCTACTGGGTGCTACAGGCATGCGGACGCTTCGAGGCCTATACCATTCGATTCCCCTCGGCGAGCGGACTCCAATGAGACCCCTCCTGACTCTGGCGGACATCTGCCCGCTGAGGTATCTGCCTTTTTCATCCTGCTGACCTCTATGGCCATGCGGACGCTTTGAAACCTATACCATTCGATTCCCCTCGGCCGGCGGATTCCAACGCACCCTGTCCCGACGATGTCCGACCGCTAGTTGAAATGTTATCCAAACTTTTGTACTTGAGTTCCCGGGGCATGTACTTTCAAATTGGCGGCTACTGGGTGCTATAGGCATGCGGACACTTAGAGACCTACACCATTCGATTCCCCTCGGCGAGCGGATTCCAATGCACCCTGTCCCGACGCTGTCCGACCGCTGGTTGAAATGTTATCCAAACCTTTGTACTTGAGTTCCCCGGGCAAGTACTTTCAAATTGTTGGCTACTGGGTGCTACAGGCATGCGGACGTTTCGAGGCCTATACCATTCGATTCCCTTCGGCGAGCGGACTCCAATGAGGCCCTTCCCAACTCTAGCGGACATCTGCCAGCTGAGGTATCTGCCTTTTTCATCCTGCTGACATCTATAGCCATGCGGACGCTTTGGAACCTATACCATTCGATTCCCCTCGACCGGCGGATTCCAACGCACCCTGTCCCAACTCTGTCCGACCGCTGGTTGAAATGTTATCCAAACCTTTGTACTTGAGTTCCCCGGGCAAGTACTTTCAAATTGTCGGCTACTGGGTGCTACAGGCATGCGGCCACACAGAGACCTATACCATTCGATTTCCCTACGCAAGGGGAATCCAATCCACTCTGTCAGGACACTGTCCGACCGCTGGTTTAAGGGTTATCCATACTTTTGTACTTTTGTTCTCCAGGCAAGTACTTTCAAATTGTTAGCTACCGGGTGCTACTGTTTTCTAGACGAGCTGTAATAAATATATTCCTATATTAGTATCTCAATGACTCAAATAAGTAAACATGAGTAATACTGGATTGATCTTTCTGGACAATTTGGATATTCTCCACAGTTTTCACTAACTCATTCAAAGTCCTTGAAGGTAGAGTTGTTGACTTAGCAGGTATCTGATGATAGCCAGTTACACCTGAGTACTTCCACTATTCTACTATCCTATAGGGTTGCGTCCGGAGAACCATTTTGCGTTCGGAGAACCTTTCTGCGTCGGGTACCTTCTGAGTCCTTGGTTGCGTCTGGTGCGTCCGGGCAGCATGGACCCCTGTCCACCAGCACCCAATAAAAGACTGCACACCCAGAACGCGAGTTTACGTTCTATGCGCCTGGACCGCCCGACGCACAGGGAGCACGGGGTGCGTCCGGGTGTAACCTTTTTTTTTTGCTGATGAAGGGAAAACTCTGTATGTGGTTCAGACGAGATCAAGGGATTCAGGGACGAGATGTGTTGGATAGTTGATGATGTGGTTGGTTTGGAAAGAAAGAGATGGTCATGGAAGAATGGGCTTGAGCGATGGACAAAGGAAAAGGGTTTTTGTGTAGAAGAGTTTTTGTGTATATATAGGACGCTGCAGGCAGCACAGAGCGGACAAGAATCTCAATACACTCTCTACCCAACATAACCTTATTTTATTACAACTGCCCTAGATCGGAAGACCAAAAGGACTACTCTTGCCTGTTGACAGCAAGTGCTGCTAGTTTCCATCCCCAGCTCGCCTCTCTCTTGGGGAATGATCAACCTCATATAAATTATATCCCATTCCTCCCCACTCCACATTTCAGCTTCTGACTCCACTTCTACCGTAATTCATCAATCAACTGGGTAGAAATATCCTCCTGATGCCAGGGCTGCAGTCGTGGCCGCAACCCCAGGATATTCGCAGGCTGACAACTTAGGACACTCTAAAGAGTGCCTTATACCTCAATACAACCTTTCAGCTCAGTGTAACTTTGTGGCTTACGATAGTAAATTGGTGGCTCAGCCTCAGTCTGTAGCTCAATGTCACTTTGTGTCTCAGGTTGTCTACTATGGTGCAAGAGCAGCAGAGTGTCACCTATACAGTTCCTCTTGCATCTTACCATGAATTAAACAAAGCATACTTTTGTTTAGCTTTACTTTGTATATATTTCTCCAGTTTTTCTATACGACTTGGCCAAGTATTATGTAAGTTATGCAAGTTGCAAGCCATACAGTTGCACCAAACAAGAAAGGAATGCTGAGCCACAAGGGTTGATTAAGTCACAACACTTCATTTGTTCAAAATGTGGACATCAGGGGTACAATCTACTGTAGATGGATAATACTGTACAAGCACAAGGGGGTTGCAAGGTATGCTTAACAAGGAGGTAGTGAGCAGATTGGTAGAAATTCTGGTTCTTGATTATTCCAAAACAGGCCCAGGTGGGGGGTAGTGCCAGTGAGCATATTTATACCAAGGTGTGCACCCATATGTGTGAAAGAAATATAGGAAAAATGAGGTAAGAAATATAAGTGCGAACATTTTTGACCCTGAAATCCTGCCAAGTAATTCCAAACCATGTGCGTGACACTATAAGAGTGTGATGTGATTATTAGAAATACCATAACCAACATTGGTGCATAAGAGATGCCTAAAATCCTGAACACCAGATAGAAAACTTAAAGTACATATTAAATCCTCAAATCTTATCCTAAAATAAACAATAAAATACTATAATAATATATATCTTAGCTGTAGTAATATAAGCGGTGTGCAGGTGGAGCCAAAACACAAACTAAGTAAAAGAATACACAGCAGTGTTATAAAATACTCATAGGAAATATAACAGAATTTCAATATCCTTGAGCTGAAAAGTTGCCTTGACCTGTAAGGCACTCTTTAGAGTGCCCCAGCTTGTGAGTCTGCAAAGATCCAGGGATTGCGCCCATGGCTGCAGCCTTGGCCCAAGTACCGCAAGAACCTACCGGATTTCTCCACCAACAACTTCACAACCTCTCACGCGCTTTGCACTATCAAGATCTATTGGAATAATTGAGACGGAGGTATTGATTGGTAGTGAGGGTTTCACACCATGGAGAGGAACATCTCAAATGGCGATCCAGAGTTTGTATTAAGCGGAGAAGTTAAAGACTGATTGTGTTGAGTGCTAAGAAAGAAAAGAGATGAGAAAGGTTCGAAGCAGAAATTTGGAACCAGAGGGGGGAGGGAAGATATGGAAGAAAGGAAAAGCCAGGAGAAAACTTTTCATTGCCTAGACGGCCCTTCATGGGTACGTGTGCGTACTACTGCTGCCTCAGAGCATTAGCACATCCTACACCAAATGTGGTTATCTCCAACAAGCTCCCTTAATCCAACCAAGTACTATGCCATTATTGCTGGTAAGTCGAAACAACAGAAAGAGAGAATCCCACAAATAATACAATCACCATGATTATGTAGACCCCAACACTTGCAGGAAGCTACAGGGTGTTGTCGTAAAAGAAAGAGTCGCCTTTCTCGAGGGATTGACGGAAGTCAAGAGGGCAAAACAAGAGGTAAAGGGGGTCGGGATCGGACCGAGGTCTCTCACCTTCTTTCTTTTTTCTCTAGGGAAAAAGGAAGAAAGAAAGAAAAAAAGTCTCTGACACCACCGATAACGCCAAGATTTGTCTCAAAACTAAATATGAAAATCACTGAATACACCTAAAGAATGATTCAGCATACGATATTTCACACTTTCACCCCCCAACTAACCCAGAATAGAGTCCAACTGGAATGGGTGAAGTTAGTGGCGTATATCCTGCATATACCATACAAATCGGTCACATTGAACTAAGTGCCTTTCAGTTTATGATATCACCTCCTGTGCTACTAGTCTACAATACCAGATTGAGGCTATATGTAAATAAATATTATCAAAATAAAAGGGAAACCTTAAACTCTTTTACCAAATCTCACTGAGAGCTTAGCATACTCGGAAAGGTTTTGGCCCCGCATAGGAAGCAAGTCTAGTCTGAACCCCTCCGCAAGCATTGGCATGATTTTCCTACTGCTCTCCCTTCGGTTTTTACGCATAGGGGTTGGCCGAGGTGGGTAACAATGAGAGGCCAGTATTCTAGCGAAATGGATGAAATCACGGTGTCAGGCAGGAAAGATAATGTATAAATGTGGAAGAGCAAACACTTTCAAAGTAGTAGCATATCAAGCAATGACCCGGGGATACAAATATACAGCCCGACCTATGAAAAAATAACTACAGGAAATCCGCGAAGATTAAATTCATACATTACATTACGGAATAAAATGATTTCCTGAAAAAAGCACAGGAGGGAGATAAATTCAAAGATTAGAGTTTAGGCAAAGGGAAAGAAAGACAAAACAGCGGGAGAGTATCCACAGGCTGGCAGAGGATTCAGCAGATGAGCATAGAGGGATCCGGAGAGAGGGTCGGAGAGGTGCTGATAAGGGGTATGTATAAAGAAATTGTTGCGAAAGGTAAGCACATAGGTGGACGCAAGGGGAATGGATGTGAATCTCTCTTTAAGACTAACTCGTGGAGGCTTGGGCTGCCAGAGGCTGGAGGATTGCTAAATTCTCGTGACGCCGGAAGATGAAGGTACTTAAGAGTGGTGTTCGACCATGATTGTCTGGCCTGTCGGGACTGACACTGCTGCGTGCGAGTAGTTGTTTAACCACCTCCTCATGCCCGTCGAAAGAAGCGCGTTGGGACAGTTTCCCCCCATTAGTTCTTGCCTTGTCTGGATTTACATCGTTCTTGAAGTAGTTTTACAACCCCCTCATGCCCATTCGAAGAAGCACACGAGAGAGGTGTGGCGCCATCGCTGCATGGCTTGTCAGGATCGACATCGTTCCGTGCGAGCAGTAACTTCACTACTCCCTCGTGCCCTTTGAAGGAAGCGCGCAAGAGTGGCGTTTCGCCCCCGTTGTTTTGCTTATCGGGATTGACGTCGTTCCGTGCAAGCAGCAACAGCACCACCCCCCCATGCCCATGAAGAGCAGCCCGCCAGAGTGGGGTTTTGCCATCGGCGTCTGGCTTGTCAGGATTGACATTGTTCTGTTCCAGCAGTAGTTTTACTGTCCCCTCATGCCCATTCGAAGAAGCGCACGAGAGAGGTGTGGCACCATCTCTGCTTGGCTTGTCAGGATCGACATCATTCCGTGCGAGCAGTAGCTTCACTACCCCTTCATGCCCCTTGAAAGAGGCGCACCAGAGTGGTGTTTCGTTCTTGTAGTTGGGCTTGTCGGGATTGACATCGTTCCTTGCGAGGAGTAATTTCACCACACCTTCATGCCCATTCCAAGAAGCGCACGAGAGAGGTGTTATGCCATCATTCCTTGGCTTGTCGGAATCGACATCATTCCGTGCGAGCAGTAGCCTCACCACCCCTTCACACCCCTTGAAAGAGGCGCACCAGAGTGGTGTTTCGTCCTTGTAGTTGGGCTTTTCGGGATCGACATCGTTCCTTGCGAGGAGTAATTTCACCACACCTTCATGCCCATTCCAAGAAGCGCACGAGAGAGGTGTTATGCCACCATTCCTTGGCTTGTCGGAATCGACATCATTCCGTGCGAGCAGTAGCTTCACTACCCCTTCATGCCCCTTGAAAGAGGCGCACCAGAGTGGTGTTTCGTTCTTGTAGTTGGGCTTGTCGGGATTGACATCGTTCCTTGCGAGGAGTAATTTCACCACACCCTCCTGCCCATTCCAAGAAGCGCACGAGAGAGGTGTTATGCCATCATTCCTTGGTTTGTCGGGATCGACATTGTTCCGTGCGAGCAGTAGCTTCACTACCCCTTCATGCCCCTTGACAGAGGCGCACCAGAGTGGTGTTTCGTTCTTGTAGTTGGGCTTGTCGGGATTGACATTGTTCCTTGCAAGGAGTAATTTCACCACACCCTCCTGCCCATTCAAAGAAGCGCACGAGAGAGGTGTGGCACCATCGCTGCTTGGCTTATCAGGATCGACATCATTCCGTGCGAGCAGTAGCTTCACTACCCCTTCATGCCCCTTGAAAGAAGCGCACCAGAGTGGTGTTTCGTCCTTGTAGTTGGGCTTGTCGGGATCGACATCGTTCTGTGCTAGTAGTAATTTCACCACGCCCTCCTGCCCATTCCAAGAAGCGCACGAGAGAGGTGTTATGCCATCATTCCTTGGTTTGTCGGGATCGACATCGTTCCGTGCGAGCAGTAGCTTCACTACCCCTTCATGCCCCTTGACAGAGGCGCACCAGAATGGTGTTTCGTCCTTGTAGTTGGGCTTTTCGGGATCGACATCGTCCTGTGCTAGTAGTAATTCCACCACCCCCTCATGCCCATTCCAAGAAGCCCACCATAGTGGTGTTCGGTCATCGTCGCCTGGCTTGTTGGAATCAACACCGTCCAGTGTGAGAAGTAGTCTTACAACCCCTTCATTCCCCTGCCGAGCAGCCCACATGAGTGCTGTAAAACCCATACAGTCACTTTGATTGATATGACAGCTTTCCCGCTCTATCAAAATTGCCACGGCTCCAACGATTCCAAAGTACGATGCATAGTGCAGACCGGGCCATAGGTGATGGGGAAGTGAACAAGAATGAAAACTCTCAATTTGTCTGAGAAGTAAGAAAGTAGATATGTGGTTGCCATCCTGGTTTAACAGATCCAGCGCGAGTTCTTTCATCGGATCTGTAAGCTCCATTTTCGCATGGCTCCCCCAATACAAAGAACAATATTCGAGGAAGGGCATCTCTCTGGGGTTCGAAAAATTATTGGCCGGAAGACCCCAGACTACCCCGGAATTTAGATAGGTCAAGCACTTCTCGCCTAGTATTTTGTGGCCATCACGGATGATATAAGATTTTAGAAGGTATTCTTGCAGTGTGTGGTGGATTAGCCGGACTGCCGATGTATCCGCGTCAACTACAGCAAGCCCCAAGCACGACCCTATCACCGTATCTTGCGGCGGGATATTCTCAGGGTCCAGATCAGCTGTGCCCATTTCCACTGCTAGAGCATGGCGGAGTTCATCAATCAGTAGGGGTCGCTCCGCATGGGATATCCACATCAGCACCTCCATCCCAACTCTTGATCGGTTTCCTTTCTGGTCCCTCACTCGCTGCAGTGTTTGGGCGTACACACTGTCAAGGTCCACACCCGTCGCCGCCACCTTTTTCAACATTTTCCTTCTTCTCGCTAAGGAGGTCTCGCCCAAAATTGCTTCGATATTTAAGGCAACGAACAAAAACCTGTGTAGAATATCAATTAGTGATACAAATTTGTAATGAAGCTGCCGTTGCTCACATTTCCGAAGCCTTTCCCAACATTGTTCTCATGATATCATTTTTCAGTTCCTCCGTCATCAGGCTTGGATCTTGGCGACGGCCATCTTCTATCTTTTGACTTAGGTAGCTCGTGATATCTCCTTGATCGGCCACAACCTGTATGACATTGGCCCCCTTCGTGAGATAGTTGTCAAGTTCCCCGCAAATATATGGCCTCCCTGTAAGAAATAGCCGCACATTTGGCGTATCGCGAATGATCTGCCGTAAGGCCCGAAGAAAGTCTGGCCGATGCTCCCGCGGCACCTCATCCACTGCATCGACACAGGTATACTAACTCAATTGAATAAATCGCTTTGACGAATAATTCCACCATATCCGGCAATCGCAGACCTTCGCCACCTTCCTGCATCGCCTCGTCAAAAGCACTTTTAATTTGCTCTGGAATCCCCCCTGCTCGCAATGCGACCTGCCTAAGTAGAGCCCCTATCAGATTCACCGCTGATTGATCCTTCTGTGCCTGATAATTACAATAGAGCGACAGAACTGCAACATTCTGACCCCGCATTTGCTTCCGCAAGGTGTCTATTACCAACGAACTGACCCCATTATTTGTCAACATCACCCATTGTTCCTGGAGAATACGTCACTCCTACCTTATATACGTCTTGCCAACCCCTTGACCCCCATAACATAGTAATGTGGGATTTCCTAAACCATCCCGACCCTTGCGCCATAACTGGAACTCACTTCTTTGGAGAACCCATTCCCCAACACCATCAAGTCGGCGATTTCTCACATCCTGATGCCTTTTATGGAGTTCGAGTGGAGATAACCATTCATGGATCCGCAAAGACTCTTCGTCTTTTCCCACCTTGATAGTAGTATTATAGCTGTTCGACACATTTCCAACATTCGCATTCCAGTCACCGTAAACGGTATCGGTCAGGCGACGGTCGGTATGGGTGTTCGATATGCCATGCTTAAACGATCTTGATCTTCCGTTTCTTGTCGATGATATATCCATGGCGTGCAATTTTCGGTAAAAGGTGAGGCGATAGTATAGCAGTTGGGCAATTTGTCAAAGATTTTGATGGGTGTCTGATTGCTAGGAGGAAGAAATGCGGGGATTGCTGGCTTGTAGCCTGGTTCTATTGTTGAGTAACCGTGGCCAAGCCCAGTGTTCCCAACGGGCCAGGCCGATGGTAGGCCGTCATAGGCCGTAGGCCGGGCCAAGGTAGGCCACTCCTGAAGGTAGCCTAGGCCGATATAGGCCGAATTCGATCAGCCTACGAAGGCCTATCAGGCCTGATAGGCGCCCATAGGCCCGGAGATTAGCGTTGAGGACGGATAACAGTAAGGGTCCAAACCCCTGCCTCCTTTCGAGTTTATCGCCTTTGATCTTTTCCCTGTTATCATACCTTTGGCTATTGCTTCTTAATTAATCGCACAACGCGTGATACTCAACCAGCTCAATAGAGTCTTAAAAGTTTACCCTCAGGGCCACCAGCACTACCCTGTCCCACCATCACTCCCCTCCATCTTGGCTCTTCAGCCAGAACTACTTTAAATCCCCAAGTGAATAAAGCGAAACTGTTGTATTTTCAATATTATTTTGTAAACTATTTATGATACGGTCAATCCCTGTCTTGATACCTTCGAAATAGTCACTATCCTACTCGTACTGTGCACAATTAATCCACCAAAACAGCAGCTCTTTTTCTACAATTCAATTAATTAATTCACTATCTCTAGTGTCTTTTAATGTTTTCTTTCGCTAATAAAGCTAAATTTTTCCTTTATTTTTAATCATGTTGGGTAATTGGGAAACATTTACCATGAATTTTTCTGTTGACACGGAGTGGCCGCCCGCTATGAGTGGGTCGACCGAGGCCATATAGGCCGGCCTATCAGGCAGCCAGGAAAAAGCCTATATGGCCTATAGGCGGGCCCGGCTTTACTGAAGCCTGGCCGGCCTGGCCCGTTGGGAACACTGCAAGCAGTCGCCAAACCCTATAGTAGCCCAGACCAATTCTTCCAAATGCCCAGGTCAAAAGCCACCAGGTTACTCGAGTATTCAAATTTCAATATGAACTGCATGACCAGCTGATGCCTGATAGCCAGCAGATGTCTGTGAATAGAGGCATTCAGCCCCGGGGTTGAAAGAGCTTTTTTTGAGAGCCAAGTTTCTAGACCAGTTCATCTGTCGTAAGAAAAGAAGTTACACACACCAAAGTTTTTCGACTCGAAAAACCTGCATAGCTGGTTTTCAACCTCGGGGCTGAATGCCTCTGATGGCATGCTAGCTCCTCATGGCATATCACTCAGAATATATGGATAATAGAAGGAGCCCACAATACTACTAATTTCTCTTAATGTCATCAACTGATCAACAACCACGATCCATACCCACAGGACTCAACCACGACCCTACGCCCAACCCCTTTACAGAATTCTTTCGAAGACCCTTCCACCACTTCTGATCGATCAATATTAGCCGAGATACTTTCCCTAGCCTCCTCTTTAAATTTGTACCCTTGCCAATATGTGTTTATAAGGATTTCTATTTTCCTATCAGTCCCAATGGCAATTTTTCAAAGACTTGAGTAGCTGCCCGATTTCTTTGGGGGAAGAACTGCGGGGGTTGCTTACCTGTCGCTTTGTCCGGTTGTTACACAGAATTACCCACGCCAGTCTATCGCATCCCAAGAAAACAAATTACCTATCTTCCCTTCCTCGCTTGCAGACTGCGGTCGGAGAAGGCTTTACAATTTATCTTATCGTTGATTCGCTAGTAAGATCCTTTGATTGACGGAGGGCCTGAGGATATAGGGCCACATAACGTAAGCAGCCGTCCTCGGATGTCCTCTTCGGCCATCCAATGTTCTGAAAACTTCTGCGCGACCAGCCCGGCGCGTTCGCTATTTCCCAGAGTTTACGGTAGTACAATTGACATGTTTCAACTACTAAGTCACAGAAAAGATCATATGTAAGTAAAAAACCCAGGATACGCTTGGCTCCCGATTTCAAACCCATGATCAGAATTGGACAAGCCAAATACTTCTTATTTCGAAATCAGGGTCGGCATAAAAACAGGATTTCAGAATCAAAATCTCGGCCAGCCAAACACACTCTCAGTAATCAGGTCATACCATGAACTCGCATAAAGGGAGTCTACTCCGTACAACTTGATGAAGGTTCTTTCAACCAGAACAAACACTATTATTTCCTCAACAAACTGACGTCCCGGGGCTAACTTCATCACTGATCTTATTTGTTGAGATAGCCGTGCTCTAGCCAGGTCCTCGGGGGATTGGTTTTCGTTACTACAAACCTCATGGGGTGTTTTCTAGATCCACCACTAGATATGCGGGTTGAGCTAGCTTTTTGGTGTCTAAAATACGTTATGGTATGCGGTAGGATAAATTGATTAGGTGGAGGAGTGCTAATACTTAGTCACCCTGCTCCCTTGGCTGTCCTCTATAGCAAGCCTCTTGGACCTTTTCCTAACCCCTCTTCTTAGAACTCTTGCGTCAGAAACATCATCTTCTCCACCTTCCCGAAAGCTAATTAATCTACCTTGTCCTACGACAAATCTCATCACTTCATTCCTCCTCTTGTTCTTGTCTCCGCTAAAGCCATTTCTTTCACTTTCCCACTCACTACCCCAATTAAGAATCTCCGCTACCCGAGTCCCCGCGCACTTACAACGCCATGAAAACGCCATACTCCCACTACTACTCCTCTCCTTACGCTTGCCCCGAACTATGTTTAACAGCGATCATGTCAGATAAAAGTAGAGGATCATGAGTTTTATCCGCCCGAAAGCCCCGGCGAAGCCCACCAGTCATTCCAAGCGACCACTCCGTACGGCTTTGGGCCCAGTTGGGCTAACCCAGGCTCTTTCACAGCCAACCAGTCCGGGTCGGAGGAAAACAGCTTTCCAAAACCAAATCTGGGCCCGCCTGGGCCACCCACGGGCTTCAGATGATGAGTGATAGCATATTTCAACCCTAGCCCCAATACACAATAAGCAATTTCTGTGTATTAAAGCCAGGGTTGAAACATGCTATCACCCGTAACCCCCCGCTGACTTCGCACGCACATTGGAAGCTCTCATGTCAGTGGAAAATGTCTTACCCCAACTCTATCTCCGTACTTATACGGAAATAGGATCCCTATAATAATATTATAATAATTATTATGATGCAAATTTAATAAAAAGCAGTTAAAAAAGGTACCCCAGCGAATACTAATCTACCTTGGTGGCGTCAGGGTTATCAACAGAACTGTGCAAAAGGACCAGAGGCGGGGCCATGGTCATGTAGTGCGGATATGAAGATCATGGTTATTGATCAGTTCATAGAATTAATGTAACTTAAGCTAAATAAAGCACTAGACTCCTTGCTTTGTTCTCATATTGTGAACGATTAGCCCTGAAAACCCCCCAGGCCGTTCATAGATATCTGCACACTACCATGGTATCTACAGGCCATGTAGTCAAACCCAAATCTTGAACACCCAAGCTGCTCTGTCTGAACATCTGGCAGCCTTAGATCTGGAAGCCTCCTCCTGGGCTGCTTCGTGGTTTGGCTACCACTAGTAGTTTCCGCCTGACTAACTTAGGCGGTTTTAAAACCACCGCCTGACTGCCCGTCTAGGATGACTGGATCCCAAACTCTGCATCACAAATACGATACCTACCGTATAGAAATCCCAGATCAGATGGTTGGTTTGGATATCCTAGCTCTTCTCGTGCAATACAATATAGACAAGGTGCTGTGAATAAACATTCTGAAATTGAAGTATCCTAGCTCCCGCGAGGAAAATGCCAAGACAGTGCTGTGCATCGCTAAATTTGACATATGGAGAAAGCAAAGTAGACGAGAAATGCCCTCCGGATTTCTTTCTTCAGGCAAGACCTGCCCATTCACCCATAATATCATAACAAAAGAAGGAAAAACCGTTTCCTACTCGCAATAACCGTCCTACACTGCCCCCCGCCACACCTCGCCCCCCTAGGATAACCAATCTCAGCACCGCATATCCCTTTCTCCCTAAATTCACCACCCGCTCCCACCTCCATGCGTGTTCATCAATGCGCACCTGGATCATCTTATTCACGAGAACCAGTAGTATTCTCAAACCACCCGCTTCATATCCTATCACTCGTAGCATTCCCGACAGCCTAGAACCTTGTTCGTGGATGGTTTCTCTCTCCCCCCAAATGCTACTTCGAGCTCTATGCTTTCCAACACTGGTACCAGTTGAGGGTTAATTTACATCCTTTTATTGCTCCCTTTGTTCTTTCTTTATTCCTTGGTAAGGGATCCAGGTGCTAACGGCTCGACCGAACCACTGTACTATATAGCTGAGCTACGTCTTTCTTATTATTCAATTGACGGTGGTTGCTGCACCAAGAGATCTTGACTGTTGTGTATTACCACTTTTCCGTCCAGGTGCCGATCGCATATCGCAACAACCTGTATGATTCAAGTGAGTATTATATCATTGGAGCTATCCCTTCTGGTAAGGTTCAACTTTTCATGCCTTGCAGAGGGGATAAGCAGACTACCCTCTGAGGGGTTTACTACCCTTTCCCTAGAGCGGGGAAACTTGAGTATATTGCACTTGGTATAATTATTCATGTTTCTGCAGAAAGCTGAGAAAACAAAAAGAATGAATAGCCCAAATAATACAAGCGCCATTGCACGGACCCCCAACGTCCGGAAGCTGCAAGATATCATCGTGAAGAAATAGCCACCCTTCTCCGGCGATCGGAGGGCGTTAAAGAGGGGACGAAATAAGAGTGAAAATGGAGAGCGATTCAGGCGGAGATATTTCTCCTGCTTTTTAGACAAGAAAAAAAAGAGTGTAAAGAAAAGGTCCAAGCACCGCGGATGATGCTGAGATTTATCACAAAACTATGCCGGGGGGCACCCCGAATACGCCTAAAGAAAGACCCAGCTACGATATTCCTCACTATTTGCCCTCTCATAGGCCAAGAATAGTCCAGGTCTAGGGCGAGTAAGGTCAGACGTGCATATCCTACATTACCATACAAAGACGGTCACCCGGCTTTTAAGTGCCTTCTTATTGGCGATATCTGTTTCTATGCTACAATATCATATTAAGGGTATCAGTATATATACACATGATATAAACAAAAAGGGAAATCTTAAACTCTTTCCACAAGATCCCACTGCGAGTTGCATACCTAAACAAGTTTTGGCTCTGTATAAAAAACAGATGTGGGGTTGGAACAACCCATTGCCAATGGGGCAAAGCGCACAGTCTTGCCCGGGGGTGGTAGAAAACAGGTTAGCCTAAGTCGACGCGTTCTCCCCCGGGGGCCATAGCTCCAGCCCATATAGGGCCACCGCACTCCCGGGAGTTGGAGACCTCCAAGCTCGCTACAACTCGCATTCTCGTCTCCAAGCTCGCTACAGCTCGCGTTCTTTGTTTTCCCACCCACCACCCCTTGCGACTTATATGGCGCCCTCATTGTCATCTTAGGATATATCGGTGGCAACGATCCCAAGCGACAAGGGCAGCGACATTCCCCCAACGCCTCCGACAGTGGACTTACGAACGAAGAGTGCGAGAGGTTCAGATGGATACTGGGTTTTAGATTTCTTTATTTCTTCTCAGGGTTTTTTCATTCTCTCTTTATATCATCATCTTCATGTATTCACTTGGCTTTGCAAAAATTGGGTCTATCTCAAACCCGTCTCCAAGTGTTGATATGATTTTTTACCGCTCTCCCCCCGGTATTTACAGTACGCACTCGGGTCAGCCAAGGTTATTAACAATGAGAGGTTAGATTCTAACGAAATAGATGCAGGAAAATAAACTATAGTATCATGCGGGGAAGAAATTTTATAAGCATAGAAAATCAAAAGCTTTCAAAATAGTAGCATATCAAGCAATGACCCAAAGGATTCAAACATACAGCCCGATCTATAAACAAATGAGTACAGAAGACCCGCGAAGATTAAATGCATATATCATAATACGGAAGGAAATGATCTGCTGCAAAAAGCACAGGCGCGAAATAGGTTCAAAAATGGAGTGGAGAATGGAAAAGAAAGACAAAGGAGCAGGAGAGTGTCCAGGAGGTGGCAGATGATATAGTGAATGGCTGTAGAGATACTCGGAGAGAGGTTGGGAGCTGTACTGATAAGGGGTGTGTATATGGAAACTGTGGCGAAAGGTGTGCCCCTGGGTGGGTGGAAGGGGAGTGCATGAGAATCACTCTCTGAGGCTAACTCGCTGAGGCCGGGGCTGCTAGAGGCTGGAGGAGTAATACAATCTCCTCACACCGGCAGATAGAGGGGACCAAGAGTAATATTGGACTACCATTGCTTGGCCCGTCGGAACCGACATCGCTCCATGGGAGCAATGGTTTCACCACCGCTCATGCCCGTTGGCAGAAGCATGCCAAGGCGGTGTTCAGCCATCGCTTCTTGGTTCGACGGGATTGACATCGCTCCTTTAGTAATTTTACCACCCCCTTATGTTGTTTATGGGAAGCGCACCAGAGTGGTGTTCTCCCATCGTTTCTTGGCTTTTCGGGGTCGACATCGCTCCGTGCGAGCAGCAGCTTCACCGCCCCCTCACGCCCTTTGTAAGAGGCGCACCAGAGTGGCGTTTCCAACTTATAGTTGGGCTTGTCAGGATTGACGTCGCCTCGGGCGAGCAGTAGTTTCATCACCGCCTCATGCCCCTTGGAAGAGGCGCACCAGAGTGGTGTTTCGGCCTTTTTGTTTGGCTTGTCGGGATCGACGCCGTTCCGTGCGAGCAGTAGCTTCACCACCCCCTCATGGCCAGCCGAAGAAGCGCGCCAGAGCGGGGTTTCACCGTGAGTGTCTAGTTTGTTAGGATTAACATTATTCCGTGCGAGCAGTAGTTCCACTACCCCCTCATGGCCATTGCAGGAAGCGCACCAGAGTGGTGTTCGGCCATCTTTCCTTTGCTTATCGGGATCGACATCGTTCCGGGTGAGAAGTAGCTTCACTACTCCCTCATGACCTTGGTAGGAGGCGCACCAAAGTGGTGTTTCTGCCTTGTTGTTAGACTTGTCGGGATTGATGTCGTTCCGTTCAAGGAGTAATTTCACCAGCTTCTCATGCCCATGAAAAGAAGCGCGCCAGAGTGGGGTTGCACCATCCTTGTGTGGCTCGTTAGGATTAACATCATTCCGTGCGAGCAGTAGACTCACTACCCCCTCATGCCCATTGTAAGAGGCGCACCAGAGTGGTGTTTCGTCCTTATTGTTCGGCCTATCGGGATTGACGTCATCTCGCTCGAGCAGTAATCTCACAACCCCCTCATGTCCATCCCAAGAAGCACGCCAGAGCGGGGTTGCGCCATCGGCGTCTGGCTGGTTAGGGTTGACATCATTCCGTGCGAGCAGTAGTTTAACTACCCCCACATGCCCTTTCCAAGAAGCACACCATAGTGGTGTTCCGCTATCGTTCCTTGGCTTGTCGGGATCGACATCGTTCCGTGCGAGCAGTAGCTTCACCGCCCCCTCATGCCCGTTGTAAGAGGCGCACCATAGTGGCGTTTCCAACTTGTGGTTGGGCTTGTCAGGATTGACGTCGTCCCGGGCGAGCAGTAATTTCACCACCGCCTCATTCCCTTTGTAAGAGGCGCACGAGAGTGGCGTTTCGTCCTTATTGTTTGGCTTGTCGGGATTGATGTCGTCTCGCTCGAGCAGTAATCTCACCACCCCCGAATTCCCATCCCAAGAAGCACGCCAGAGCGGGGTTGCGCCATCGGTGTCTGGCTGGTTCGGATTAACATCATTCCGTGCGAGTAGTAGTTTAACCACCCCCTCATGCCCCTGGCAAGAAGCGCACCATAGTGGTGTTCCACCATCGTTCCTTGACTTATCAGGATCAACATCATTCCGGGTGAGCAGTAGCCCCACCACGGCCTCATGCCCTTTGTAAGAGGCGCACCAGAGTGGTGTTTCGACCTTGTTGTTTGGCTTGTTGGGATTGACGTCGTTCCGTGAGAGCAGTAATTTCACCACCCCCGAATGCCCATCCCAAGAAGCCCGCCAGAGTGGGGTTGCGCCATCGGCGTCTGGCTGGTTAGGGTTGACATCATTCCGTGCAAGCAGTAGCTTAACTACCCCCACATGCCCTTTCCAAGAAGCACACCATAGTGGTGTTCCGCTATCGTTCCTTGGCTTGTCAGGATCAACATCGTTCCGTGCGAGCAGTAGCTTCACCACCCCCTCATGCCCGTTGTAGGACGCGCACCAGAGTGGCGTTCCGCCATCGTTTCTTGGTTTGTCAGGATCGACATCGGTCCGTACAAGGAGTGATTTCACCACCCCCTCATGGCCATCCCAAGAGGCCCGCCAGAGCGGGGTTTCACCGTGAGTGTCTAGCTTGTTGGGGTTAACATCATTCCGTGCGAGCAGTAACTTCACCACCCCTTCATGCCCCGCGCAGGAGGCGCACCAGAGTGGCGTTTGGGCGTTGTTGTTTGGCTTATCGGGATCGACGTCGTTCCGTGCGAGTAGTAATTTCACAACCCCCTCATGTCCATGAAAAGAAGCGCACCAGATCGGGCTTTCACCATCGGTGTCCGGCTTGTCAGGATCCACATCGTTCCGTGCGAGCAGTAATTTCACCACCCCCTCATGTCCATGAAAACAAGCGCGCCAGAGTGGGCTTTCGCCATCGGTATCTGGCTTGTCGGGATCCACATCCTCCCGTGCGAGCAACAATTTAACCACCCCCTCATGCCCATTCCAAGCGGCACACCAGAGTGGGCTTGTACCATCGGTGTCTGGCTGGTTAGGGTCGACATCATTCCGTTCTAACAGTAGTTTCACCACCCCCTCGTGCCCTTTGCAAGAAGCCCACCAGAGTGGTGTTCGCCCATCGTTGTTTGGTTTGTCAGGATCAATACCGTCCAGTCCCAGCAGTAGTCTCACCACCTCTTCATTCCCCCGCCCGGCACCCCACATGAGAGCTGTACAACCCATACAGTCACCCTGATTAATATCGCAGCCTTCCCTCTCTATCAAAACGGCCACAACCTCAACAATTCCGAAGTAGGATGCAGAATGTATGCCGGGCCATAGGTGGTGGGGAAGCGAACAAGAATGTGAACTCCCTATTTCTTTGAGAAGTAAGGTAGTGGATATATGGTTGCCAGCCTGGTTTAACAGCCCCAGCGCGAGTAATTTCGTCCTATCTGAGAGTTCCATTTTTGCGTGGCTTCCCCAATACAAGGAACAATATTTGAGGAAGGGCATGTCTCCAGTGTCCGAAAAATCGTTGACCGGAAGACAACGGACCTGTTTGTAATTTAGATAGGTCAAGCATTTCTGCCCAAGTGTTTGGTGGGCATCCGAGATAACACCAGGCCGCAAAAGGTATTCTTGAAGCGTGTGGTGGATTAGCCGGACTGCCGATGTATCCGCGTCAACTACAGCAAGCCCCAAGCACGACCCTATCACTGTATCCTGCGGTGGGATATTTTCCGGGTCTAGCTCCGCCGAGTCCATCTCTACTGCTAGAGCGTGGCGGAGTTCATCAATCCGTAACGGCCGTTCCGCATGGGATAGCCACATCAACACCTCCATCCCAACTCTTGATCGGTTTCCCTTCTGGTCCCTCACTTGCTGCAGTGTTTGGGCGTACACCCTTTCGAGGCCCACTCCCGTCGTTGCCACCTTTTGCAACATTTTCCTTCTTCTGCCCAAGGAGGTCTCGCCCAAGATTGCCTCAATATTTAAGGTAACCAGTAAAAACCTAGGTAAAATATCAATTATTGATACAAATTGGTAGCCCAGCTGCCCTTACTCACATTCCCGAAGCCTTTTCCAACATCGTTCTCATGATATCATTTTTCAGTTCCTCCGTCATCAAGTCTGGATCTTGGTGACGGTCATCGTCAATCTTTTGACTCAGGTAGTTCGTGATATCCTTTTGGTCGGCCACAACTCGAATGACATTCGCCCCCTTCGTGAGATAGTTATCAAGTTCCCCGCGAATATACGGCCTCCCGGTAAGAAATAGCCGCACATTTGGTCTATCGCGAATGATCTGTCGCAAGGCGCGAAGAAACTCTGGCCGACGCTCTCGCAGCACCTCGTCCACTGCATCGACACAGAGGTATACCAGCTCCATGGAATCGATTGTTTTGGCAAATAGTTTCACCATGTCCGGCAATCGCAGACCTTCACCACCCTTCTGCTTTGCCTCGTGAAATGCACTCTTAATTTCCTTTGGAATCCTTCGCGCTTGCAAAGCAACCTGCTTAAGTAGAGCCCCTATCAGATTCACCGCGGATTGATCCCCCTGTGCCTGGTAATCGCAATAGAGGAACAGAACCGCCACACCCCGTCCCTGCGTTTGCTTCCGCAGGCTGTCTATTACTAACGAACTGATTTTATTATTTGTCAACATCACCCATTGTTCCTGGAGAATACTCTCCTACCTTATATAGGTCTTCCCAACTCCTTGAGCCCCATAACATAACAATATGGGGTTTACCGACCCGTCCTGACTCTTGCACCATGACTCAAACTCACTCCTCCGGAGAACCCATTCCCCAACACCATCAAACCGCCCGTTTCTTACTTCCTGATGCCTTTTATGGGGTTCGAGAGGAGATAACCATTCCTGGATCCGGAAAGACTCTTCATCCATTCCTACGTTTATGGTGTTATAACTATTTAACACATTTCCAACGTTCGTATTCGAGCAACGGTGAATACTATCAGTCATGCGACTATCGGTATGTGTATTCGACACGCCATACTTCCGTGGGCCACAGAGACTTGATCTTTCGCCGGCCATCGGTGGTATACTCATAGCGGACAAGGCTCGGGGACAGGAAAGATGGTAAGATGTCGATGCGCCTCATTCACTCAAGCAACGGAATGAGGGGATCGCTCTCTCATTTAATTGAGAGGCTCTTTTTTTCCACAAGTGAACCCCAGCCAATCACTCGCACGCCAAGGAAATAAATCAGTCATCTCCGCATCCACCTCCAGCATGCCGCGGTTGGAGAAGGCTATTCGAGCAGTTTGGGTATCCTAACAAAAGAAAAACCGTCTCCTGCCGCCCTAATCTACCCCCACCACACCTCGCTTCCCCAGAATAACCAATATCCACCACCGCATATCTCTTCCCAACTCCACCCCCCGCTTTCCATCCCCCTGAGTGTTCATCAGTGCTCACCTAGACCATCTTATCCACGAGAACTAGTGGGGTTCCTAAACCACCCCTCATCACATCCTATCACTCGTAGCATTCCGTAGAAATTCGAATAGTTGGTGGACAATGTGCTGCCCCTGGAGATGCTTCTATTAAGGCTCGGTTCTTCATGCCTCCTGGAAGGAGCAAAAAAAACAACGAAAAAAGGCAAAGATTCAGCTGTTGATATTTTTCTTCCCCCGTCCCAGCAAAGAAAGGCTGCAGCATGTCAGGTAATGTCAAGATTTATCAAAAAAAAAACATACCAGGTAATTTGAATACGCATAAAGAGTGACCCTGCCTACGACACCCCCTGCGCTTGGCCCTCCCTCCCATTTATCCGGAGTAGTTCACGTCTAGAATAGGTGTGGTTGGGTTGCCGCGTACTAAAGGAATATATATATATTTACACGCCATATAAACAAAAGGGAAAATCTTAGCCTTTTCCCGCAAGATCCGTCCGAGAGCTCAGCCGATATGCACGGGTTTGACCCATATCGCGAGTGGATCTCACTCGCAACCCTGAGAGTGTTGGCATGATTTTTCTACCGCTCTCTCTTCCGTGTTTACACAATCTAGTTGACCTCGGTTAGTGGTGAGTATGAGAGGCTAGAGTTCTAGCGCAAAGGATGGAAGAAAATAATGTATAATACCGTGCAAGAAAGATAACCCAGAAGCATAGAAAAACAAAACACTTTCGAAGTGGTAGCATACTAAACCATGAGTATAGAAGCCCGAGAAACTTAAACGAATATATTATAATACATCGTTAAGTTGCTTTCCTGCGACAAGCGGATGCACAAGAGAAGTTTAGGAAGTTTTGGACTTCGACGGCGAAACGACGGTATGGCGCCAACGAAACGAAACGATAAACGCTAAGGAACTCGCCTAAAACGATCGCACTCAGGAGGGGGGAAAATCAATACTCGATGCTCTCTATAACTGACTAACTAAGGGCGATCACAGGAGTATATATCAATCAAAAGTCATCATATCCATCCATGAGGCACCACACTACTCCATGTGAGTTTTTCCTTCCCCCGTGAGCACTCCCGGCTAACTAAGAGGAAAACAAACTATCCCACTGCCGCCGGGCTTCCTGACCTCTCACACTGGCCTTACAGTGCTTCCGATTTTCTCCCGGCTTTCCCGAAAGCTGCACAATCCCAAAACTATCGCGCATTCCTGCATTCGCAATGCTTTCCCGAACATATAAACCAAACGCCCAAAGCCGAACCATATACCCGAAGTCAACGCGAGTCTCCGAAGACAAACCCATGCCTGAATCCCCAGCACATCTCCGAACACAAACCTATGCCCGATGCCGGGGCCATATGTTCGAATCCCCAGCGCATATCCGAAGCTACAAACAAGCGCGCTCCCGGAAACTATCTGTACAAAGGAAGATAGTGAGAGCATGGCGAGCAGCACCATTTTCAACAGGAAGAAAAGAAAAGGGAGAATGAGGCGGAGAGTGCCCACAAGATAGTAACGGATCTGCCAGACGTCTGGAAAGTGGTTCGGAGAGAGGACGGGAGTTGTGCTGATAAGGGGTATGAGTATGGAAAATGTTGTGAAAGGAGTGCGCATAGGTGTATAAGGGGAGCATGGCAAATGTATCTTTGAGACTAATCCATGGAGGCCAGGATTGCCCGAGGCTAGAGGAGTGCTAAAATCCCCCTACGCCGATGGATTGATATCGTTCCGTGCGAGGAGTAGAGCCACCACCCCCTCATGCCCTCTGTAAGAAGCCCACCAGAGTGGTGTTCGGCCACGGTGGCCTGGTCTGTCGTGATTGACATCATTCCGTGCGAGCAGTAGTTTCACCACCCCCTCATGCCCATTCTTAGATGCCGACCAGAGTGGCGCCCAACCATAATTGTCTGGCTCGTCAGGATTGACCTCGTTCCGTGCGAGGAGTAGTTTCACCACCCCCTCGTGCCCATAAAAAGAAGCCCACCAGAGTGGTGCCCGACCATAACTATCCGGCTTGTCGGGATTGACGTCGTTCCGGGCGAGCAGTAGTTTCACCACCCCCTCATGCCCATTCTCAGATGCCAACTGGAGTGGCGCCTGACCATGATTGTCTAGCCTGTCAGGATTGACATCATTCCGCGCGAGAAGTAGCTTCACCGCCCCCTCACGCCCATAAAAAGAAGCCCACAGGAGTGGCGTTTGGCCATCTTCGTCCGGCCCGTCAGGATTCACATCGTTCCGTGAGAGGAGCAGTCTCACCACCCCTTCATTCCCCTGTCGGGCAGCCCACACAAGCGCTGTAAGACCCATACAGTCACTTTGATTGATATCACAGCCTTCCCTCTCTATCAAAGCTGCCACCACCTCAACAATTCCAAAGTAGGATGCATAATGTAAGCCGGGCCATTGGTGGTAGGGAAGAAAACAATCGTGGTGATTCCCCATTCTTTGGACAAGTAAGGTAGCAGATATATGGTTGCCGACTCGGGTTAACAGCTCTAGCGCAAGTGATTTTGCCCGATCTGAGAGTTCCACTCTCGCGTGGCTTCCCCAATACAAAGAAGAATATTCGAGAAAGGGCATATCTCCAAGTATTGAAATGTCATGGGCCGGAAGCTCGGTGATTTTCTTGTAGTTTAAATAGACCAAGCATATCTGGGCAAGTGTTTTGTGGGCACCAGGCAGGATACCAGGCCGGGAAAGATATTCTTGAAGCGTGTAGTGGATTAACCGGACCACCGATGTCTCCTTGTCAATCACAGCAAGCCCTAAGCACGACCCCAGAACTGTATCTCGCGGTGGGATGTTCTCAGGGTCTAGATCCGCCGACTCCATGTCTACTGCCAGAGCATGGCAGAGTTCATCAATCCCCAACGGCCGCTCCGCGTGGGATACCCACATCAGCACCTCCACCCCAAGTCTTGACCGGCCTCCCTTCTGCTCCCTTATTCGCTGCAGTGTTTGGGCATACACACTGTCGAGGTCCACACCCGTCGTCGCCACTTTTTGCAACATTTTCTTTCTTCTCGCTAACGAGGTCTCACCCAAGATTGCCTCGATATTTAAGGCAACGAGCAGAAACCTACACAGAATATTAATCAGTGATTTCATTTTGTAAGAGCTGCCTCTACTCACATCTCCGAAGTCTTTTCCAACATTGTTTTCATAATGTCATTTCTTAGGCATTCGTTCATCAAGTCTGGATCTTGGTTATCGTCCATCTTTTGGCTTAGGTATTTTGTGATATCTCCCTGGTCGGCCATAATTTGTATGATGTAGGCCCCCTTTGTGAGATGCTTGTCAATTTCCCCACGGATATACGGCCTCCCAGTAAGAAATAGCCGTGCATTTGGTCTATCGCGAATGATTTGTCGCAAAGCGCGAAGAAACTCTGGCCGATGCTGTTGAAGCACCTCATCTACTGCGTCGACACATAGGTACACTAGCTCAATGGAACTGATCACTTTGACAAATAATTTCAGCATGTCCGGCAACCGCAGACCTTCGCCACCTTCCTTCTGCGACTCGCTAAAAGAACTTCTAATCTCGCTTGGAATCCCTGGCGCTCGCAAAGAAACCTGTCGAAGTAAACCCCCTATCATATTTACCGCCGACTGATCCGTTTGTGCCTGGTAATCGCAATAGAGAGATAGAACGGCCATATTCTGTCCGCGAGTTTGCTCCCGCAGGGTGTCTATTATTAACGAACTAATTTTACTACTTGTCAGCATCATCCACTACCTCCGAAGAGCACTCTTATACCTTATATAAGTCTTGCCAACCCCTTGAGTCCCATAGCATAGCAATGTACGATTCCCTGAGCCATCCTCACTCTTGCGCCATGACTCGAACTCACTTTTCCGTAGAACCCATTCCCCAACACCATCCAGACGACGGTTTCTCACGTCCTGATGCCTTTTATGGGGTTCGAGCGGAGATAACCAAGCTTTGATCCGCAAAGACTCTTCATCCATTCCTACGTTTATGGTGTTATAACTATTTAACACATTTCCAACGTTCGTATTCGAGTAACGGTGAATAATATCGGTCATGCGATTGTCGGTATGTGGATTTGATATGCCATACTGACATGGGCCGCAACGACTTGGCCTTTCGTCGGCCGTCGGTGGTATACTCATAGCGGATAAGGTTCGGGAACAGGTAAAATGGTAATAGCAACAGGTAGACTAGTTTGTCGAAGATGCTGATGCGCTCAAGCAACGGAATGAGGGGATCGCTCTCTCGTTTAATTGTGAGGCTCTTTCTTTCACAAGTGAACCCTAGCTAATCACTCCCACGCCAAGAAATAAATTACCATCTTCGCACCCACGCTAAACCACCGCGGTTAGAGGAGGCTCTTACAAACATTAATCTACCGTAGATTCACCAAGCACGATATTTGTATCGCGAGAACGCCCTTTTAATCCGCTCGTCTTCGCAGTGAATTTTCTGGGTTCCCTAGACGCGTACTCGAGACCTGCACTGACGGAACCTACAGCTAGCTCTTTAGAAGTCATTAGAGAGTGCTTGTGCGAACTCACCGCACGCGATTCAGCCCACCAGTAGGTCACTACCCCGGTTTACTTACTACATTAATAGCTTGATCAATAATGCCCAAAGCATCGATTGCCAACCACTTTCAAGGAATGATCTTACCACCACTTGCTACACTTTCCTGCACGAGCTGCGAGTTCTCCACTACCAGTATCGTGGAGGTATGACGCCCAGAATCAGTGCGAGTCCCCGCCTACTGTCAATTTTACAAGTATTATTTTCGCTACAGCTCAATTATAAACAGGGACTACGATACAGCAAACACCGCCAACTTGATCAAAGGACAGATTACAGACACGGCCACATAACAAACGAAAGCCTCGCCCTAACCCTGCCCGCCTGTGTAGGGGACTCCAGGTGCTCGCAACTCCTCCTAGACGAACTCGGGGGAGTCTTTACTTCCATATCCCCAATGGCTACCGATAGAACAAACCAGCGCATATAGCAGAGAGATATTGTGTTGTAGTCAACTACTTCACTATACAATCTCAAGCGATTAAACCACCCACCACCCCATTTGGCTTACCTGCTATACCCCCACAAGATCAAATGCCCCTCCCGTTCCCACCACGCCCCCCAAGAGGCCGAGCAACTCATATTTTCCTCTATCCTTCCCCCCATTTCCCGAGAAGGAGACCCTAACCCTACCCAGAACACGCGCCGGTCATCCCAGATTCCACGGTAGAGCGGTTCTACGGGAGCGGGGGAGAGGCAAAGGAAGGAGGTGTTCGCCCGGTAATTAATACTACTAGCGATCACAAGCCACCACTCCGGCCAAAGGTCTAATCATCGTCCCGCATTAGGCCAGTCCCCCCACAATTTCCGAGGCCCATATCAGTCCGGAATCCAGCGAGTGAGCGAGAGTATCCAGGGCCAAAATATCAGGGAAAATCGCCACACTTCCATCATGAGAAATGATTCGGAAGCAACTTTGAAATCATGACGCGGCTCAAGTGAATGTGTTACGATTGGTCAAGCGGACACAAAAACAGAGTTTTATTAGAGCGTCAGGAGAAGAGAAGAAAAGAAAAAGGAGAAGAGAGAAAAGAACGGCACTATGTAGAGAAGCAAACATAAGGAAAGGAAATCATCGGAGTGTGGGAATGCATACCGTACGCGGCACACACATGTATGCATCTCCAGAATAACAGGAAGCAACACAACGCAGTATAACAATTCAAGCAGTTAAAGAGATCAATAAAAACGGCCCCTGAGAGCGGCTTTTCAAACCATATTATAATAGAATGATTGAATTTACCGTCGTAATATAGAGATATTGCACAAGGGGGTAAGATAAACACACGTATTCACCACCGGGTTAATCGATAGCGGGAGTGAACGGTAACCTTCAGGTAACTTATTGATCCACGCATAACCGCCGACGACAGCTCTATCCCCCGCGAGGCTTCACAAATCTTATTCCCTAACCGCATGGCCCCGTGATACTAAAGACCCATTTGGCACGTCAGGACTTAGACTCAAAATCCGAACTTTTGCCCAAGCCTAGGCATTAGCCCTCACAGTGTCGTTATCACAGACCAGGAGTAGATTTCCCTCTCCAGACTCATAGCTCAGAATTTCTTAATCTATTCCTCTAAAGCTAAACACATACCTACCTTACCACTAAAGTAAAACTTCTCACAAACCTACCATCAGGTTATCTTCCCTTCCCCTGTGTTTACCAATCCTCACCAGATACACAAGTGACAAAAAACCAACGAAATTCCATTTCTAAAACCGGACATACCTAGTAGGCTCAGGACCCAAAATCTAGACTTAAACTCCAAAAGTTGGTCTAGCCCCCGCGCGCCAGACGGGCATAAGCCTTTGCCCTTACCAGCACTATCATCCCCGGGGGACACTATCCTATCCCGGATGCTGAAGGATTTGCTTTGGACCACTTATACTACACTGTACTCCACCGCCGGCACTACTCCATGATCCCTAGCTCTAATATTTTGTTGCACATAGCCGAAAGGCGAATTACAACAGCCCCCCTGCCCCCGCGAACAAACACAAAGGCACGGTACGAAAGAACAAGCTAGTCACCGCACTCGTCCCCCGTTATCGGAAAAGTGATTACCTATCGCCCACAAAACTAGTCATCTTTTTCCTATGCTATCTTATCTTACACAGCGGTCAAGTTACCCTCCAACATCTGCTTCTTGTTTTTTGTTACTTGGGTTTTTCCCCTTCCAATTCTTCTGGCGTTCTTTGCTCTTAGTTTCTGATATGAATATCTTGTGTTCAGTGATGTTTCCGGCACATATATTGATAATCCGGGTCATAGCGGCTCACTCGCAGGACTAACTTATGACTAATCTTGTACAGATTCAAGGTATCATATGATTGGTGGTGATTCCTCCCCTCGTTCCGGGAATAGCTCCACCCTAGGTCCCTCCAGCACGTTCTTGCACGATACGAAGTGGTTTGATGCAGCCGCCTTACTGTACGATTGTATCATACACCCCCCCCCCCCCCCCACACACAAAACCCCAGAGCATAACCAACCCCATGAATGCAAAAACACGCGCGTGAGGATTGGAAACCCTCTTCATCCTGATATCCTAACCCCCCCGGATGCTAGATTCATGTTCTATCACCGGCACTTCCTTGACTAGGATTCCCGCGGAATAAATAACTTTACCCCCCATGGGCACCTGCAGACAGACACATTCTAGTATATAATATTTACTTGATCTGCGGTTCATCCCGCGAGCACTCTGCCTCATATATAAGATGCACAGACGTGGCAGTCGTCTCTGAACATTCCTTCTGGTACTTCTATATGATACCCGTTGGTCTCTCCAGAATGCGTAATAACTGGTGAACCCTCAGTATTCAGCTCTTGAGATATATATATCGGGGGGGGTGGTTTTATGCATGGGGTTGAGTCTGCTCGGTGGGCCTGTCTATGCAAACCCACCCTCCAGCCGAGAAAGCTAGAATTCAAAAGAGGAGAGAGCATAACCTAACAACCTATCGTAACTCTCACAGCTACACCACACCCCCAGAAACTACACACACACACACACCAAGCCCAAATCCACGAACGAGACGCCGTCAAAAACTAAAAAAGTAATAAAAAAAGCAAGGAGGTATGGTATGTATGTATATAATATATAAAAAAAGATAACTCGATTCGACTACAACTGATCAACCAACAACCTACTTACATTACCCCCCCCTTTCTCCCCCCCTGCATCGATAAATCAACGGCATAGAAAGACAAGAAAGTAAAAAGTAAAAAGGGGAAGGGAAAAAAAACTTGAAAGAAAGAAAGAAAAGAAAAAGAACCCATACACCATCCATTTATCACTCCCTCACAAGCAAACAAGTATAAAAAACAAACACAATCCCTTGAATAAAAATGAAGAATAGAGAATGAGGGGAAAGGAAGGAAACGAGAAAGAAAGAAAAACAGAATTCCAGGCCCACCGGTTTGCGATGATGAAAAGTGAGATGTAGACAAAGTGAAAGAAAAAGTGGTTAGAAAGCAAGCAAGAAATAGACGGAAGCAAAAGGGAAGGGACCGCTAGAAGTTTACTAGACTAAACTAGACGTGGGTGATAATAATACATTTCGTCTTTAAATGGACAAACAAACAGATGGACGGGCACACAAACAAGCAAAAGGCTAGGAACTTCTCCTAACCCTCAAGCCAAACTCCTCCTTAGCCGCCATGCGCTTGATCTCCTCAACTTGCAAGTCCTCCTCCGCGAGGACCGGAGACACGCTCTTTCGGGATCCACCGCTGACGCTCCGCCCACTGCCAGTCAATCCGGGAGATAACGATTTCGTGAGTTTGGTTGTAGCCGGCGGGGAGATACGGTCTTCGTCTTCTTTGCGCTTGACGGTTTTTGTGGTTTTCGTGTATGTGACTTTTGGCCTTGGGGCGCGGTGGGTTAGGCGAGGGTAGTCTGTTTTCTTGCCGGTGGTCATAGAGGTGGCGGTGGTAGTGGCGGTAGTAGTGGTGGAGGTAGCGGTAGTGGTAGCGGCGGGGGTAGCGGTGGTGGTGGTGGCGGGGGTGGGAGCGGTGGCGGTAGTGGCGGTGGTAGTGGCGGGGGTAGCAGTGGTGGTGGCAGTGGTGGTGGCAGTGGTGGTGGCAGTGGTGGTGGCAGTGGTGGCAGTGGCGGTGGTAGTACCGGTGGTAGCGGTGGTGGTAGCGGTGGTGGTAGCGGCGGGGGTAGCTGTAGTGGTAGCGTCGGGGGTAGTTGTAATGGTAACGGCGGGGGTAACTGTAGTGGTAACAGCAGCAGTGGTAGCGGCGGTAGTAGTGGGGGAGGTAGTGGCTGCGGTAGTGGCTGTGGTAGAGGTTGCGGTAGTGGCTGTGGTAATGGTTGCGGTAGTGGCTGCGGTGCCGTTTGTAGGAGAGGCAAGATCCGTAGGTGGGGTTAGGGTTTCGGGAGCGGCGAAGGAGGAACTAGCTGTCGTCGATGTAGAGACCAGGGTGATGGATGGTGCGGTGGTTGGGGTGGTGGTGGTCGGTGGAGGGGAGGGAGATGAGGGATTGGCAGGCTTTGAGGGTTCTCCTGGGTCGTCTAATGGGGGGGCCATTATTGATGGGTCTTCGGGAGTATGTGACACGCGGGATTTGCATGATATTGGCTCCTCGAGGGTAGACTGGTCAAGCTCAAAGGAGTTTTTCTCGGCCGGTGGGGTAGTGGTCTTCGTTGGGGATTTGATAATGTGGACTTCCGGGGCAGGAGGGCGGGATAAGGGTGGCTGGCTACTGACAACGATGATCTCCTCAAGGACTGATTCTGTCTCTTCTGGCTCGGGGGTCTTCTCATGCACAATTGCAGAAGTGTTTCCAGTAGACGAATGCCTCCTCTGAGACGGGGTTTGGCGTGCTCCATCCCAGGAAGATTTCGCTATCTTGCCGAGCGAGAGCCGTGCGCCGCCCTTCTTATGGTTCTTTGACTTATCGACCTTCTGTGCTCTCGTTGTCTGTCGCTCAATTGCCAAATGCCAAGTGTCATGTGGGCACCTCGCCTATTTCCAGAGGTCAGCACAAAATCCAGAGAGAACAGTCATTTCCAACATACCTTCAATTCCTTGCACCTGTCACAGGATGGCTTCCGCCCCTGGAACCCAGGCGGCCGTACACCTGCCATGTTCTGAGTACTAGGATTGGATGACCCTTCTCGCTCTACTTGTACCACTACCCGCTTCTTCTTCTTGAGCGGAGGTTGTGAGGTCACTTCTATATCTCCCATAGACTCGTTTGCGTCTTCAGGTAGCGCCCGCTTTAGAGTTGGAGTGGAAGTCTTTGCCTTAGGTGTGGGAGTCTTTCTCTCCTTTGCCGGCTTTGACACGACAACCTGTATCTCGGTCATCTCCTTATGACCAACATCCTCCATGGGCGCCGGAGCGAGTACTGGCTCGACCCTTCGGTCTTCTGGTTCGCCTCGGGCAGCCTTTGCCGCCCTATCACTCGCCTCTAATCTTGCCAATAATTGCGCAATTTCGGACTTGTGTTTACAACCAGTCTTCTTCAGCCTACAGTTTTGGCATCCAGCTCTCGGAGGTCCCAGGTTAGATAGCTTGCGGACGTAAGTGCAGCCGTCGGACAATGTAAATGCCTCACCGTCCTCTCCTTCGACCATAGTTGCCTTCCGTTTACCGATGGGGAAGGGATCGCCATCCTCGAAGGTCGGCTGCGGCTGTGGCTTGTTAGGTGGTCGACCTCTCTTCCTCGTGCCCGGGGGAGCCTCAGAGCCATTTGCCCTCTTTTTCGGCCGTGGTTTGGAAGCTCCACCTTCTTCCTGCCATACCTCAGATTCAGAGGAAACCGTGCTTTCGGCACGAATGGCTCGGACCCTAAGTCCCGGACGTCTAGGAGGTTCCGCTTTCCTCGCTTCTTCTTCGCGTGCTCTCTGAGCTCTCCGGAGGGCAGCCCGGCTGGGCCCTTTCTTCGGCCCGTCCTTGGGCCACCAGCTCTCCAAAGCCCATTCTGGAACCCTCTCGCCGTTCGGAACAACTCCCTGACAGGCACGTTTCCAGACACACCAGCGGCCAAACCTCTTGATCCATTCCACAGGCTCCTGGTTAATCGGCGTGGGAATAGCTTTCTTTACCGCCTCTATCTGCTTCCCAGTCAAATTCGGCCTGCGGGATACCATCGAAGTAGTGATCGTGCCACATGAAACAAGTGCGGTCCTCAAAAGGAAGTTGCATAAAGCGGGAAGCCCCTCCAATTCTTGCTGTGTGTAGGTCCTAGCAGTCTTGGACGACCGTTGCTTCGTCCGCTTCAAAACCCTCCCACGCCCAAGGGCTTCATCAACCTCGTCGGAAATCGGATCCTTTACCATGTAGCTATATGCGAGATGCCACATGAGTGTGGTATACTTTGGATACCGCTGGCTCAGCTTAGTGTCAGTGACAACCTCGATTCGTTGTACCTTCATCTGCATCGCGTAATGGTTTCGCGTCAAAAAATTGCCGCCGACAACTAGACTATCCCTAGGGGTGTAGACTGCATGTATCCAGCCAGACGGTATAAACATGGTATCTCCTTTGCTGAGAGTGACGAGAGTGCAAGGATCGCTGATCAGAGTGGGGAAGAAGGTCGTATTCATGTTCGGATCCATCGACCACTTCTCATAAATCTCTAGATTGTGCTCTGTAGGTGGTATTACAAGGAAAACTTTCTCTCCCTCGTAGATGTGATAGAACACCGAGGACCCAGCGAAATCAATGTGGAAATCCGTGAAAGAGTCTGCGACAGACATAAGGACATACTTGCCAACACGAGGCTTCGCTTCAGATCCCACTGAGGGCGCTGGATCAGGACGCCAAACCTTATCAGCTAAATCCAAATCCCTAGTCACTGGTGTTAACATATATGTTTGTTCAGAGACCAAAAAATTTAACCTACCTCACGACTTGAGGCCTAGAGATCATGGCACCCAACTCAGAGTTCGAAACTTCACAACTTATGCAATTATAGATCACATCCCTCATGTCGCTCTCGAAATAATTGACCAGCTGCTCCATTTGCCATTTGTCATCCTTTTCAGTGGCTTGGCTAAGAACATTGATCATTTCAACGCGAGCCGATTCACCGATTAGCTCGCTAACCCTGCGAACCGTCAAGCCAGATGGGATGATCATGTCCAGGTTGTCGGCTCCTGGGCGTCGCTTCTTAACATCGTATTCACCCTCGCGAAGAGTTTGCTTCAAACGGTCAACCTCTGCAGGGTCAAAGTCCCCATTATCCAATGTCATCTCTGACAACCGGCTTTCGACCTTGGATGGAGGGCCGGGCGTGGCCGATCTATCGGCCGCACTACCATCACAGGTAGCCAGAGGTGGAGGTGGCGGGGTGGCTAGGCGGCCTGAATGCTCTTCAGATGAGGTTTGTGGTATAGTACTGTCATCCAAGTCCAGGATGGTCACCTCCGGGGATGTGACCCACGGCGCAGGGTTCGACTCTGCCGGAACAATAAAAGGCTGATTCCATCCATTGGGTAAGTCCTCCAGGAACTCGACAGTAACCTGTTCAGGGCGCATGCGAGGAAGCTTATCGTCGGCAAAAGTGAATGTACGGTTCCGAATAATTTCAACATATGGGTGTAGCTTGCCGTCAACAGGATTCTTAATCGGCGCAGAGGATCCATTGTGCAAAGCACTATAATCAATCGCAGTCGTTGGTCGGTTGGATTTCCGTTTCACTGGGCATATCGTGAGATGACTCCAATTGTTTAACAGGTCTGGTCGTGTACTTACTTGTGGAAGGCCCGTGTACTTCGGCACATCTCGAGCAGTAAAACTTGTCAATTTTGTTCACCATTTCACTATCAAGGCCGACACAGCGAGAATGATGCCATGTACCACAGCCGTCGCAACCTATCCAAGCAATCTGATCGAATCTGAATCCATGTCCATCCTGATACGGCCCCCGACAGGTTTCGCACTTCTCGTCACCAGGATTCTCCGGTTCTCGCGGGGACTCCCCAGTAGGTGACAGGACTCGCAGTTGTTGGTATTCCGCACCATCTGGTTTATCCTGTTCAGGCTTCGGGGTAGCTGACTCAGATACTCCCACCCTCACCCCAGCAGCTGGCCCTCCAGGACTAATTGCTTCCGGAGGAATCCCGACCTCTACAGCATCACCAGCGCCAAACACTGGTTCGTCACCAGCCTGATACTAAAAATTAGTAAACTTCTTGTTAGGATACACAAATGGTCAAAATTTGAAGAGAGGGGGAAAAAGAAAGAAAGAAAGAAGAAAGAAGAAAGAAGAAAGAAGAAAAACAAACCGCATTCTCGACCTCGTAGTCTACGCTTCCTTCTCGAATGGTCCTCAGTTCTTCGAGGGTATCAGAAACAAGAAACATTGAATCACGTTGGTTCAACTCCAGCAGCGGACCTCCACTTGCGACACAGGCTCCCAGGGTCTGGGTCCCAGCATCGCCACCGACAAGTAATGGTGGGATCAAGCCACTCTTATCCCGAGCAACCGAGGGCGACGCGGTCGGATCTGTGTCAATCATCATTTCATCCGACTCTGTAGCCCCAAGGTTAGTAGAGAGCCGAGCATAGACATCCGGACATAACAAACCTCCAATGTTCTCTGTGATGTCCATTTTATCTGCCTCGTTTCCTTGTGGGACATCAGCCTCGCGTTCAGCTGATAACAGAGCCACATTCTCCACATCTACGCCCGAGTACCAAACAATGTCAGCACCCAAAGACATCACCGGAGTGTGTAAAATAGTGACAAAGACAAGTGATCCAAGGGGAATAGCCCATTTTGACACCACTCCAACACGCACTTACCTATAAGACCACCCTCAGGCGACTGCTCTCTCTTATTAAGAACGGCACTGTTATTCTGTGGGGCCTCTGGTGCTAGTACCGAGAACCTATATTAACATTGTATAGCAGATGCAGGAGCACGTCACTAAGGCAAACATACCCGGGAGAGAGATTGCATTGACATTGCTAGCTGCAAGGGCTTCTAGAGCAGCAGGCGCGTGTTGGGCATCAAGCTCCTTGGTCGCTGCCATCCCCACCGTAGATTCCATAGATTCCCCGATCAAGTGCTGTGAGACAGCAGAAAAATCCACCGCTAGAGAAGCCCGAATCAGGCGAGCAGAGAATGGAACTGCATCAGATGAAACTTCAGCGGACACACCGTCAATTTTCCTTGGAGACTGGCGCTCGTTCAACTCTTTGGCCCAAAGCCTCCTCTCGGCCGTCGATTCAGGAGTCAGCCTGCGAGTTTCTTGCCCAAGGGCGAGAGCTTGATAATCAGTGGTCGGCTGAACAGGCCCACCCACAGTTCCTATCTTACTCCCAGAGTGTAGTTCTGGATAAACTCCAAAAGCATCATTATCTTTGGTAACTGTAGATCCAGTAAAAGCAGCGGTACATTGAGGAACCGTCACCGGTGTCGTAGGACGAGACGGATAAGGTGAATAAGCTGGTGACGGACTTGGTGGTTCAGCTTCCGGTGGGGGGAAATAAGCCAGAGGGGAGGTTTGAAGAGGTGCCGAACGATGTTCCGAGGCGGGGCTCGAATTGACCCATCTAATATTACTAGAGGGCCGGCCGCGTCCACGCCCTCGATCATTGCGTGTAGACTTGGGGGTTCCCCTCACTGCAACTTCGTCGCGTGTTGAGCCGTCCCCCGTTTTCTTCCTCCTTGTCCGTTTGGAGGTCCGTTTGGGGCTCTGACCCACGGAAACAGTAGGGTGATGGAATGGCGGTATAGGCCTGGGTTTGTAGGATGTGGATGGAAGTTCGGAGAGCTGGTGGGAAGGCCCGCCGTTCGGAGCGCCATTCGGAAGATTTACAGCGGATGAAATAAGCCCAAGACTCGAAGTAGGAGGCGAGTAGGATGGAGCGGTTGATGCGATTGGGGCAGCAGCGAAAGTGGACGTGCGGGGCGTTGGGAAGATGGTAGGAGTGTATGCAAGCGCGATGTCCGCAAAGGCCAGCATAGGGTTCGAACTCGCCTCGGCCGAGTACAAGGGAGGAGATGGAAAGGTATGCGCAGGTGCAGACATACTCGTCGGATGATTGTACAGTGTTCTGCCATTAGAGGCGGGGGTACTGTTAAATGGGGAAGATTGGAATAGTGGGATGGGGGCGTAAGGCGCGTCTTTCGGGATTGTAGGACCTGCGATGGGTGAGAGGGGCTCGACAGCGTTCTGCGCAAACTCCGGCGGAGGGGTACGAAAGCCAAAGCGCGAGCCGTAAGGTAATTTGACGGAATAGTCCTCCATCGCTGGTGTTTCGGTCATCCGATAGGGGGGCGCAGCTGTGTAAATTGACGATCAACCACGACCTCCACTGGAGCCGAACAAGCGACGAGGTGAAGTGGGACAAGAGGGACCAGGTTGGAAGCGCGGAGTATCCCCTTCACGACGAAGTAATTAACGAAGGAATTAGGCGAGAGGGGGGGTTAAAAGAAAGCAGAAACGAATGTGGATCTCAAGAAGGGAAGCGCTATGTTAGGAGTAGGTGTGGTGGGTTGGGGAAATTAGTGGTGGGGGGATGAATGATGATGGGGGGTGGTGTTGGTACGGTGTGGTGGTGGTGGTGGTGGTGGTGGTTGTAGAAGGTGTTTATGTTTGCAGGGAGGTTGAGTTAGAGTGAAGGTTCGGACTGGGGGGGGGGGAGAGTAACCGATTGTGTGCGCGGGATATAGGAGGAGGGAGGGGGAGCTCAGGTTGGCTAGGGTACAATAGTGGGACCCCGTGTATGGTCACATACAGCTAAACGTGCTGCTTCCTATATGTCTGGCGGGCGGAGGTGGATGGGAAGGGCCGCAGCAAAGGCAGTGGCTCTCAATGTATCATAACTGCAAGCATAACTCAACGCATAAAAGGGCAGAGGGCTGCACAGTTATCGAGAACTAGGGATTCAAATGTACAAAAAAACAGCAGGACACGAAACCGCCTCCCTCCATACATACATACATATATATATCTAGATAACCTTACATAGCTTTCCATTCTTATTGTTTCTAGAGCGCTGTGTTACGCCCTGCCAGAGACCCTCAATCTCGAGTCTCCCTCTCTGGTGGGCAGAAAAAGAGAGGAAGGGAGACCAGGTGCAGCTCCCGCTTATTCCAATCTTCCCTTTACGGACTAGAGAGATATTCCCAATGGATGACTAAGATGAGGCTCCTAATGGAACTCACCCTTGCACCTCTAAAAGTTGAAAAAGGGTGCTGAAGGAAATGAGAAAGAAATAGGTAGTCACGTCTGCTCGTCATCTCTCTCCAGCCTGAATCTGATCAAAGTGACAATTGGGTAGTGATCAATACTCCCCCCCCGCGCTCCCTTCTTCCTTTCCCCCTCTCCCTCCATCCTTCTTCTCGAGTATCCACCCCCTTCTCCTTTCACACCCTCCCGTTTCCTCCAATTATCAATAATTCTTCACAACTCGTCCAATCCCTCGTGTTTCGAGCCTATATCGTCTATTTTCTATCCATTTCAGACTGCGAGCTTCGTTCTCGCATATCCGAAAAAAGCACGTCCGAATACAAATACGTATGTAGCCGTCACCATCACTACTGTCGTTGTGACTATTGCTACCGCGGGCTATTCTTTCCCCCTCCACCATTTCTCCCTATTTCCATGTTATCCCCCTTCCTGGAAATATTACCCCCAATGTTATATTCGCTCACCACTTCATTTACCACTTTTTTCATTCAATCCTTGCCCTACATCAAGAGCGTTTCATCTCAAAAACTTGAGGTTTGGTATTTTTTAGTTTAGGCTATCGCATCCGCCACTGATAGACCCCAAATTTGCAGCCATAATTATAAAAGACGATTCAGTGGCTTCAAACTCACAAACTGCCTAGCTTCACCCCGCGCACGCCTCTCTTCGCTTATCTCAAGATCTCGTCTCCGTCAATCCGGATCCGCCCCTCCACCAGGATTGCTCAAACTAAGTGCAATACCTAAGGCAACCACTAGTCACGATACCGTCCGACGCACTCCGTACCCCTTCCCAGCTCAAAGCACAGCTCTCGATCCTAATAACAAAGGAATTTTTTCAAATTCAGACTCCACCTTTCTCACGTCTGCCTTCTCCCCCCGTCCTCGCCTTCGTTCTGTTTCATCAAGATTCTTTGTTTCGTTCCAACGATAGTTGGCTGTATTTCAAACGAACCCTTCCCCATGTTTCTCTCAACCTCACTTTTTTTTCATTCTCACTTATATCCCTCTTCTGGTCATAATTTACTCTCGTTCACCCAGCTGACATTTATTTGCAGCTGTTGGAGAAGAAGGTTGAGCCTTTTCTCTGTCCTCTCGCTTCATTTACATTCTATTTTTTTCCTTTCTTTCTTTCCTTCCTTCTTCCTTTCTTTCTTCCCCTTCTGTTTGCATTCTATCCACCCCGGAAAGCTATCTAAGGATCGCAGGCACCAAAAAAATTTAACCCTTTCCACCAAAACTAAAACTATTCGAACCCAACATCATGCAAGCTACCTCCGACCCACCAGAAACACCCTCCTCCTCCCCCCCCTCCCCGGCATCAACTCCCCCAAGTCCTCTGCTCCCGTCGCCGCCTCTACCTCCTAGGCGAACACATCCCTTCTCGGCATCTCTTCCCCCACCTACCCCGAGCCATTCCGTTTGGCAATGCTGCTCGTGCAGACAGGTGTACCGTTTCTCCGCGGCCCGAAATCGTTGTCTGCACTGCTCACATAGGTTCTGCAAGAAGTGTCCGGATGAGCATGACCACAAGGGTTGGAAAGTTTACATAAAATTCTGGACCTCGATCACCCCTTCATTGAGGAAGCCGTCAGGGCCCTCCGAGGAAGATGGATGGGGAGATGAAGTTATGTTCTGGGAACCCCTTCAGAATGCAGTCGCCGCAGGTGATATTGACGAAGAAGCGAGTTCCACTTCTTCCGAGAGTCATGAATCCCCCACCGAGGAAAGAGAGGAGAGCGGTTGGGGTTCCGATTGGCTCTTTGAAAGGGATAATGTGGTAGATAGTGGGACGCAGGTTAAATTGGCCCCGATGGCCCCGTATCCACTTCAACGCCGATACTCACATCCTTCTACGGAACAGTTCCCACGTCCTACCACTCCGCTGCAGGTACTAATAGAAAAGGAAAACAGACCACCCTCCTTAAGCACCGACATTGTTGGTGTGGATAAGGAAGGTATTCTAGATGATGCACCCGGTGGGGCGATCATCGCCACATTTGAAGAGCTTTCTTGAGGGCTTCCTCCTACTAAGGCCTTGCTGGCGATATGGGCTTTACACTAACCTAACTAGGACAGGGTCTGGGTGGAACATCTTGTCCTTAGCATTGTATTAATTTAGTTTACTGTTTTACTTCTTGAGGGTTAACCTTCATGAATTTATTTTCTTGTAACGACAGCGGTGATTTGTAGATAGCCCTGGCTGTCGTATATGAAGCTATGTCTGGAGCACTGCCATGCGGTGTGCGTGGCTACATCTGGGATCCCCGCAATTGATGAGATTTTTTCTGTGTCTCGAGCCTGTAATACGTTTAGAACCACATGATGGCGCGTTTCAGGGTTTTCGCTGGCTATGCTGATGGGAATTCTGCTTTTCTTCTATTCAACGTGCTCAATCCTTTCGCGATAAACTCCATGAAGAATGCTCTTGTCACCGATCATTAATTCTCACTCGATGCAAGTACCTGTAGGGCAGAATACTACTCACACAGCTCCAGTACCATATAAATTCAAATTACTCTGCTCCTTTCACAGTACGAACCGTTTCTCATTCCCCCGATGATTTATTAATATTATGGATGAAATTTTGTTAGTTGGCTGAAGACACTTCTCTACGGCATCCTCTGAGATTGAACTGCAACCCCTGTAAAAAAATGTTTCACAAACCCTTCTAGCATCACCGCCAAGCCTCTTGCGGCTTAAAATTATCCCACCATCCCACCATATCATGCTACGGTGTTCATCTATCACCCCGCCGATTCCTTCACCAGCCGATTGGCCAATAACCCCCACCAATCCGACCAGTGAAGAGGGGAAAATGCTAGAACTCCACATCTGGGGGCCCTCCTTCACCCTGCCCTCAATTTCTCCTCAATCGCTCTCCGCAATCGCCTATCTGAACCTAACACAAGATCCCACCACTTGGACCTTGATCCCCAGCAGCAATCCCCTTCTCTCTCCGAGCCGCGAGCTCCCAGCGCTGCGCGATAGCACAGTCTGGGTACCTGGCTTCCATGGAATAATCGAGTACCTCCGTCACAAAAACGGCTCGGCCCTAGACGATGCACTAGTCAGAGAGGAGAGAGCAGATGCACTCGCGTTCGGAACATATATCGAGAGTGAAGGTGGGAGGCTACTGGACTTGTCGATGTACCTGGCCGACGAGAACTTTGATGTTCTGAGGGGAGTCTTTGCCAAATTACTGCCCGTGCCCGCGAGATATTACATTCCTGGAGTTTTACGGCGGGAGGCGAGGGGGAGGTGCGATGGGTTGATTCCTGCTTCCTCTTCTTCTTCTTCTGTGAGTGCTACAGATATTGCCACGCGGCTCCCTTTGCCTTCGGCAATGACGGCTACGGCTCTGCCCGCTACGAAGGAGAAGATTTTAACGAAGGCCGCGGCAGAGAGGATTAAGCTGGTAGCGATTGCAACGGACTTCCTCGGGGCAATACAGTCTCGCCTAGGCGGGGGGAGGTACTTTTTCGGTGACGAACCCAGTTCACTGGATTGCCTGGCTATTGGGTACTTATCACTGGGGTTATACGCGGAATTACCGAACGGGTGGTTGAGAGATGAGATGCTTGCTCGACATGGCCGATTATGCAAGTATGTTAATGATGTTCGGGGGCAGATGCTCGGTGGTAGTGTGGATGTTGTGGCGGTAATGTCCGGCCAAGCGACAATGACGACGTCGTCCGGGCGAGTTGCGGGTGGAGGATTACCATGGGGGATCGTTGAGCCCCAGTATGTGCCCTGGGTTACGGGATTTTTCCTCAATGGAGTGATGGAAATGGTTGGAATTACGTCTATGGAAGGATGCAGAACTGGGAGGGACGAAGAGGAGCAGCCACGTGAGAAGGAAGAGAGAATGAAGAGCTTGCAGAGGTGGGAGACTACAAAGAAGATGGCTGTGGTAGTTGGATGCATTGGCGCGTTCATCGGGCATTGCGTCTGGAGCGGGTTGATTACGATGGAGCTTGGTGGGAGGGGCAAAAATGAAGTCGCTGGAGGTGTGGCGGGCAGCAGCAGGGGCAGGGAGGACGACGATGAGAAAGATGCTGCGAATGAGATGAGGTTGTTAGAGGGGTTTGGGTCTGCAGAGGCTATTCTGGGCCTTGGTAGGAGAGAACCTCACCCCTAAAGATGAGATAGATGAAGCTATTGATGAGGTGTTTGTTCGTGGTGTGAACGAGGAGGAGGGGGAAGAGGAGGGTTCGGGCAGAAAAGTAGTGAATCGCTAGCGTACCGCAATTGGGGGGAACTCGTATTGTATTTGTAAACTACTGTAATAAAATATCTCCGCTGTGATACCACCTGGCGCCCTATCGGTGTCGGATAGATTTTCAACCCCTAAGTGCATCACTGAAACTCACCCGAAGCTGAGGGTTGAGCTTACGCTGCCGTTTACGGAAACAGGAGAGATGAGCGTTGCGACCTAATCCGGAACATCTGTCAAACGGCCGGGGGGCACAAACAACCATCTGACATCGTTGCGGAGGTGCGAGTTCAGATTCCCGGACAGGAAATCCAACGGCCAGGAAATCTTGAAGAGAGCTGTGCTTTATAAACCAGCGCATCCAGCAAGCAAAACCCGTTGAAGGATAACTTTTCAAGCGCAGCGCGCATCTTCTGGTTCTTTTACACCGCTTTCCTCCCTCCCTTCCATCCTACCCTCTCCTTCTCTCCCTCTCCCTCTCTCTCTCGCACTCTCCCTATCACCCGCAATCTATCCCATAATGCTAACCTGGTACCGCACCGCCCTAACCAAGCGCCCCATCCTAACCCAATGCCTCTCAACCTCCTTCCTCTTCGCCGCCGGTGACGTAATCGCCCAACAAGCCGTCGAGCGAGAGCGCGACGCCGACGGCTCGCCAATGCACAACCCGTACCGCACCCTGCGCATGGCCATCTACGGCGGCGGCGTATTCGGCCCCCTCGTGGTGAACTGGTACAAATTCCTGCAGCGGGCGGTGCGCATCCCGACCTCGCCGAACCTGGAGATTGTGTCGCGCGTGGCGCTGGATCAGGCCTTCTTCACGCCCGTCAACCTGACGCTCTTCTTCTCCAGCATGGCTACGATGGAGGGGGTTATGGGCGACGATGGGAAGCAGCTTGACACGCGGGAGAGGGTGGGGAAGAAGTTGCGGGATAATTGGCTGCAGGGGTTGAGGGCGAATTGGACGGTTTGGCCGGGGGTTCAGTTGGTGAATTTTAAGTTTGTGCCGTTGGAGCATAGGCTTTTGGTGGTTAATCTTGTTAGCCTTGGTGGGTTTTGCTTCTTGTTGTGTGCATTGGATGGATGGAGGGAGGGCTAATGGGGAGAGAGAGAGCGGTTTAGGATGGAATTCGTATCTGAGTTATTTGAATCAGCAGCAAGGGAAGGACAAGGAGGGGGGTAAGAAGAAGAAGGGGAGGGAAGTACTGTGACGGATTGGGGGGGGGGGGTTGCACTTGCCCCAAGGAAGAAGAGTTCACGCGCCGGCGCGGTGTGATGGGGGGCATATAGTACAATGGACGACGGAAAGTAGAGGTGAAGATACCGTATCCTAGAGCATAGATTTCCTTCCTTCACACACACAGCCTTGTGCACTGTACGTAGAAATAAAAATACTACACTCTGCAACCGCCTTATTTACTCTTCCCGTGTGACCATGCCTTACCAGGAATTTCCTCTGACCTTGGTGAAGAAGACAGCTGCTGTCGCATAGACTAAGGGCAAAAAAGGGTGGGGAAAAAAAGTAGCCGGAGCCTCAAGATTTGGTGGTAGTGCCATAGTGGGCAAAGTGCTGTATCATGGTTGTGTCCAGTAGACTACGGCACCAACCCCACCCGAGCATTCGTCCTGCCGAGTAGTACCGTACTCGAGTATGATACCCCACTGCACACAATAAACCCCAAACAACAACAGAACAATTCCCCCAGCCTGCAGGGAGTACCATATTGTACCGACTCATAACAGCAAGGTTATCGGTGAAGCGAACTTACCACGATACCCGAATACAAGTAGATACAAGGCAAAAGGCACCATGCAACCCCCCCGAGCACTCCTTCTACTCTCTCTATCTATCCCCGACCGCCTACCCAGCCCTACCCTACCAACCCAGAAACCCCCCGCCCAGCTACCATAAGCCACAGCCCTAAAGCACTGCACCATACTCCATCGATCCAAGCCCATCAGCGAGAATGAACGCTTGCACTAGTATCATCTGCACAGCACTTTAGCAAAGCTCCAATCAAGCAAACCACCACAGCCACCACCACCAATCCCACTCACGAATCACAACCTCTCACTCGAAAAGCATTGCTCAGGGCTGAGGCTGAGTGGACTATTAATATATAATCAAGTTAAGCTTATTCGTCGTCGATGATGGGGGGGTATGATATGCGAGGGTTTTTTGTTTTCTTAGTGACCTTTTGAGTCAAATGAGCTGGCGGTGGATGGTGGATGGTTTGGTGGATGGTTGCGGTATATATATAAGAGGGGAGTATAATAAGTCTCTTTAGTTTCTGGTTTTTTTTTTTTGCTATGCGTGGAGTTGTCCGTGAGGGTGGGTGTGTGCTATCATAGCTAGTAACTAGCACCGCTGTGTTGAAAGGAAAGAAAAAACGTGATGTGGGTGGATAAGTATTTTGATGGGGTGGTGGTGGTGGCTTTTTTGTTCTTTTTGGTATGATACCTCCTGGTAGTAGTTCAAAAGTAGTTATAATATCTTGCTAATTCGCTTTGAGTTATCGGCATTAATTACAGCTACAGACTACAAGAGCAAGCGCAACCCACCAACCTCCCCCACCAACCAACCACTCCATCTCCGCAGCTCCCGTGGGGAATAATACCAACAGCACCACGGGCCACCACCACCACCCGGAAGACCACGTACACCGCCATTGTACCGTACTCCTACTCCTTCTCGCTGGATATATATATACATCTATTAACACAAAGGCATCTACAGCTCTAACAGCCGGAGAAATCGCCGGAATCGGGATCGGTGGTTTGGTGCTGGGGGTGGTGTTGGCTTGTTTGTGCATGGCTTATGGGCGTAGAGGGGAGGAGGGGAGGGGGAGGAGGGGGGGTTGGGATTGGGATTGTGTTGAGGGGTTTGGAGATTGTATTGGGGGGGTTGGAGAGTGTATTGGTGGGTGCGGTGGGTGTGGGTGTGGGTGTTGAGGGGGTTGTGGGGTGCTGTATGATAGATACTGTAGGATGCTGGTGGAGTGTATGATGTGATGGATAGATAGATGGGTGATGGATGGGTTTGGAGAGTTGTGGGAGGGGGCGGCCTCGTTTCTTTGTTTTGCGCGTGGTAGGGGATGGATGTATAGTACTGTGCCGGTGGTGGTGATGGTAGATTGGGGGCAGGGTATGGTGCGGATGGCAGGAACCTGCCCTCGCTCGCGGCCAACCTGGTATAAAAAATTTAAGTCTCTTTTTGACGATACAAGAAAGTTTCCTCTGCAATAGATTAAAAAAAACTACCCTCCAAGTCCATGATTCTTGATTTCCCATAGAGCGAGGCCATGTAGTGTAGCAAGTTCTGGTTGTTATTATTATTAAAGTTAGAAGTCGGAATTGAGCACGTCGCTCAACTTCACAAGTATCATACTAAATAGTCCCCTGGATTCCCGGCATTGGTTTTGAATTTGCCGATGGGATCAGTGAGGTGGAAGTGATTAGTGGCTTTGGAAAGGGGATTCTCAGCAAACCCGCCGGGGGGATTATTTTCGGAGCCTTTTTCTCGGATGTTGATGGTTGGTGATAATTCGGCGTGTCTGGATTTTCCGGGAGGGGCATGGGGGGTTTTTTTTGCGGCGCTGTGCCCGTGCTGCAGTGACATGCCTCCACACGAATCAGAATGATCCCGTGCCGTGCTCACGCCACGGCACCGCCACACGTAGTTTCACGAACGGAACGCTACAATATTGCGCATGATATGATGGACGCCTTTTTCATTCCTTCCGCTTTACTTATGATACTAGGGTATGGGTAGAAAAGGGCGGGAAAATAGATCAGCGAGATCATGGGTTGTAGTGATGAGATAGGTTGCGTACTGGTAAGTGGAAAAATTACCGTCTTTGTATGATAGACATCTGAAATCCAGATCGAATGGGTGGGCACAATATCTTGCAAGTATGATAGCACTCAACCATTCAGATCATGACAAAATTGGTAGAGCTTGTGCATGATATCTCTCAGAAGGGCTACCCAAAAGCACCCTACCGGTATCCCCTCTCCTCCTTTACTCTCATTATTGCCCTATAAAATATATAGATGTATGGACAATCACTTAGTGCAACTGCCCAATATTAACGGAATCCTGCAACACCCCCCCACACACTTTTCCACTTGTTCCTAATCGATCAGCGCTCCTCATCCTTTTCCGCCCTTTTCTACCATGGTACTGTCGGTCACGTGGATGACCATGGGGAAAAGTTACGCTGGAACAACAGAAAACATCGTGAATGTTTGATATACCGTTGTTTTGTTAGCTTAGCTCCATAGAAAAAGGGGCTACGGTATTTGAGGAGGACAAGCGGAGGAGAGAGAACATCATCCATCCGCAAAAAATATCCGCATCCCCCCCTTTTCATCAATTTTCATTGTGGTTTTTCTTTGATTTTTATCTCGCTTGACCTTGGCTGTGGAATCGTGAAAAAGTGACCTTTCTTCGGAAGTTCCTATTTCCCACCCAAAGAATGCCTGCGGTGAAAGGACATGCGGTAGTACCCGAGCACGGTACTCCATCCATCCAGGGCTGAATGCTTGCTTACACACACCCTGCACGGCAACTCCCAGTAAAAAGCCCCAGCACAGCCACCACCAAATAGCCATCAGGACCACGCACCAATCACGAAGTCTCACTCGGAAAGTGTAGCTGAAGGAAGGGAGGAAGGAAGGATGGCGACAGGCGGAGTGGAACTGTGGTGCTATTAATACTTGAGTTATGCTTATTCGCTGGGCGGGGGATGCGAGGGTTTTTTGTTGTGGCCTATTGGGCTGGGTGAGTGAGCTGGCGGGGGATGGTTAGGCTGAGGGGTATATAAGAGGGAGTATAGGTCTTTAATTTCTGGTCTGCTATAGTAGATATTTAGCTGTGGAGTTTGCCCGTGGGTGTGTGCTGTCATAGCTAGTAGCGCCGCTGTGTTGAAAGAAAGAAAGAAAGAAAGAAAGAAAGAAAGAAAGAAAGAAAGAAAGAAAGAGAGAAAGAGAGAAAGCATGATGTGGGTGGACAGGCGTTTTGGGGTGATGGCTTTTTTGTTCTTTTTGGTACGAGTACTTTCCTCCTCTGTCGCTGTCGCTGCTGGTAGTAGTTGAATAATAGTAGCTTGCTAATTCGCTCTGAGTATCGGCATCACAGCTATACTCTACAATAGCAGCCGCAAGCGCAACCCACCAACCTCCCCCCACAACCAAGCGTTCCATCTCCGTATTCCCCGTAGGGAATAATACAAGTAACGGCACCGCGGGCCACCACCATTGTACTGTACTCCTCTTCCCCTTCCTCCTGCTACCCCTCCTCCCCATTCCCCGGTGGATATAATCTATACACACACATACATCTAACACAAAGGCATCTATCTACAGCTCTATCGGCCGGCAAAATCGCTGGAATCGGGATCGGCTGTTTGGCGCTGGTAGCGGTATTGACTTGTATGTGCGTGGCTTGCGGGCGTAGGGGGAGGGGGGGGGGTTCTGCCGGTGGGTGCTGTGTGGGTGGGTGTTGAGGGGGGTTGTTGTGGTGTACTCTATTGTATGATATGATGCTGGTGGAGTGTATGATATGATGTTATGATAGATGGGTGATTGATGGATTTGGAGATTTTGGGAGGGGTTTGGTGGGGGGTGCTTTGTTTCTTCTGTTTTGCGCGTGGTGGTGGTGAATGGATGTACCGTATGCTGGTGATGGTATGGTGCGGATGGAGAAAACCTACACTCACGAACTGACCTGGTATAAAATTTCTGGTCTCTTTTTGAAAAGGTATGATGCGGGAAGGTTTTTCCTCTGGTAAAATTATTTTTAAACAATAGATTAGAACTACCCTCCAAATTCATGATTTTTGATTTCACATAGAGAGTATGTAGTGTAGCAAGTTCTGGCCGTCGTTGAAGTTAGAGTCGGAATCGAGATGTCTTTCAACTTTACAAGTATTAAACAGCCCTCTGCAACTGGATTCTATCGTAATCATTGGTTTCGACCTTGCTGGATGAAATGAGAATGAGATAAAAGTGATTAGTAACTTTGGAAAGGGGATTCTCGGCAAATTCGCCGGGGGGGGATTATTTTTGAAGCCCTTTCTCGGATGTTGATGGTTGATGATTCGGCGTGGCTAGATTTTCCGGGAGGGCAGGTTTTGCTCCGTGTTGCAGTGACATGCACACACCCCAGTGACCCCACGCTACCGTATAATCCGGCAAAAGTCGGATTGGAACTAAAGCGAATTAAAGTTAAACTCAGGCAACCGAGCCAACGGGAGGACCAAAGAACTCCAACTTGCCACAGTTTGCCACAGTTTAAACATATAGGCCATAGTGATTGGGCAAATTTAAGAAAATCGTCACTAGCGCGAATCCGACTTTTGCCGGATTATACGGTATACGAATCAGAATGATCCCTTGCCGTGCGCACGCCACGACACCGCCACATGCGGTTTCACGAAAAGAACGCCACATTATTGCGCATGATAAACGCTTTACAGTCTCTTGCGGCGTCGCGGGGTTCTCGGGTCGCGAGAGTGGCTGCATAAAAACTGGGCAATTGCATAATATACAGGAGCGTGCTTGTACAGTACTTGGGACGAGATTATTGTGGATTGGAATAGAAACTGTGACCTTGAGAGCAAGCGTAGGAATGGTATCGTGAAGCTCAGGGCTGGACCAATGGTAGATTAGCAAGATCCCATTGAAGCCACCAAGACGGGGAAAAACGTCGCTAGGAAGGATGCAATGCCGCCACTCTCGGGACTCGAGAATTTTGCGAGGGACTGTAGACCATCGGCGATTTCTCGATTGTTTAATATCATAGTTCTCCTTCGTGACATTCTGCTGTGCCCTGTATCGGACGGAGAAGTAGATTGGGCCTAAAGGTGAATCGCTCTCTACGAATTTTCTCTCTCTTTCTTTTTGACGAGGGCGGCCCGTCCGATTCGGCTTGGGAAAGTGGGGCGGATGGAACCTATGGTATTTGGGTATGATACTTATTGCGTTGGGAACAACCTCCCGAGTTGCTCTTGCAAACTTTGCCTTTTTCTCTCGCTCTCCCCGTGGTTTATTTGTTGGATGTCGATTGAGATTTCTGGGTGCTGATTTTTTCTCTCCTTCTTTTCTTTTCTTTTCCTTCTCTTTTTCACACTTTTTTCGCTCATTTTTTTTTGCTTCTTTGGTTGCTACAGTAAGTGGGATTGGGCGCTCGTGGGGGAAGAAGTATGGTCAGAAAGTGGGTTGTGGATTTGTATGGGCGCTGGTGCTAGAGCAGATCCTGCCTGCGTTGGTCGAGGGCGGTTCCTATCTTGAGAGGGAGTGGTGGCAAAAGAGGAAGGCGTTGCTCTTATCCGGGTTAATACTGTGCGTTGTTTGGTTTTCTGGTTTGGGTTGGTGTGGTGATAAGGTGGAGTTGCTGAGCTGTTTTGCGTTAGGGACAGATGGAGGAGGGAAGGGGGTGGAGATGGCTTTCTTGTCCTGATACTTTCGTAATGGGTGGCTGGTGGGTTCGTGTTGGTGATAATTCACAAAGTCCTCGTGCACTGGTATTGTACGAGTACAAGTGCCAGGAGATGTTTTGGTGCAAGACAAGGGCGGTTGACCAACGAAATACTGGAGTAATCCCTGTATTGCACGAAAACATCTCCCTGGACATAGGGTAAAATATCTTGAAATCCACTGTCTCCGTCGGCTGGGTTAAAAGCTGTTGGGAGAATTAGCATAAATCCACTGGATGTGTTGGATCTCGTTAGCTGGAATTGGGAATTCTGCTACTATAACTTGTCAAACTAAACTTGTGCTGGGCTGACAGGGCTAGTGGGTTCGGGAGATATTACAATAGCAGGGCAGGGGTGAAGAGATGCTTGTTTGTGCCTCTGTGGGAGCATACCGATTGACCGCCTTTGGTCTGCAGGTACCTACTCACCGTGAGCTTGCGGAAGGAGAAGCTTAGCATCACCAACCACGAGAGCCTGCCCGTCCCCACGCCGTCACTCCATTGCGCCACATAGCATCACATTGACCATCCCGATGGAGGGCTACAATCCTATCATCAAATAATATTATCACATCGTGTCGTATCGTGCTCGCGGGGCGCCTCAAGGATTCACTTATTAGCGCCAAGACCGTTTTTCTCTTGTCGCATCCGGCCGTGCTGCGGGGGTGTTGAGTTTGAGGTTGGGTTAGGTTAGGCTGTTTTCCAATTACCCTCCCGCCATCTTCCTTTTCTCCCGTGGATCTTGGTGATGATTTGTTACTCTTGATACTGTTTTTCCTCTCCTTCCCACCTTTTCTCAGGCTACCGGACACTTGTGCCAATCTCCTCGGACTCCGGGTTGGATAAGGGGATTGATCTTTCGAGACCAAGGGCCATCGCTTTTATTCTTATTTTCATTTTATTTAGTGAGGCCCCTCCGATTGAGTTCTCCTGCTCCAATTGGGGTCGGAATTGAGGAAAAGGGCTGTTTTCCACTACGTGGGTTTTACATCATGAAGTATGTTTCTTTGGAATCCTCGCTCCGCTTTGCCTCACCCCCTGCTTTGAAGGAGTGGTGTAGCTAAGCTTTCGTCTGCTTAGGTTCGGTCAGCAGCTTCGGACGTCTTTGATCAAAGGTTTGTTTTGTTTTCCGGCCCCGAGAAAATGCCCTTCCTTCCGCTGCAATTGCTCACACTTTTTCTACAGATTACTACTACCACTACATCTCCTACGATGACTTGAAATTCGAGCTCAAGTCCCGCCTCTACCCGCCCGGCACCAACCCTGCCTCCTCCACACCAAGGACGTGGACAGAAGAGGACGAGAAGGCCTTCGTGGAGGTCCTGGAAGCGGAGCTGGACAAGGTCTTTACCTTCCAAAAGGTCAAGTCCGGCGAGATCGTTCGAAGGATTAAGGCTTCCGAGAAGGAGGTTGAAGACGTCGTCAAGCAGCTGGACTCACGGCCCCCTGCGCGCAGGGAGAATCAGGCCGTAGCGGGTGCTAGCGAGGGGAGGGCGGGGGAGGCCCCGACTGGTCCGACCGAGGAGGACTTTGAGATGCTCGAGGAGGACCTGAGTGATATTATCGCTGATGTTCACGACTTGGCCAAGTTTACCCAATTGAACTATACGGGGTTTCAAAAGATTATCAAGAAGCATGATGTGAGAAATTTTTTTTTCATCACTTTTCATTTTCTGGACAGAGCCCCTAGTGAGGTTGATATCTGGGCCGTGGCTGACCGATAGCAGAAACAAACCGGGTGGCCGCTTAGGCCAATCTTCTCGGCAAGACTCAACGCAAAGCCATTCTTTAAGGATAACTATGACGCTTTTATCGTGAAACTTTCGAAATTGTACGATCTGGTGAGGACTAGGGGGAACCCAACTCAGGGTGATAGTAGTGCTGGAGGCTCTCAACAGAACTTTATCAGACAAACAACAAAGTACTGGGTTCACCCGGATAATATTACGGAGCTGAAATTGATCATTCTAAAGGTATGGCGTGGAACTAAGTAGGTCGATTTACTCGGATAATGCTGATTGCGTCTGGATAGCATCTGCCGGTGCTCGTGTTCAACCCGAATAAGGAGTTTGAGAAACAGGATTCCGCAATCTCGTCGATCTATTACGATAACCGGGATTTTGAGCTCTACCTCGGGCGTTTACGTAAGGATGAGGGTGCCGAGGCAGTTCGTCTTCGGTGGTACGGTGGGATGGACGTTTCGACCGTTTTTGTGGAGCGAAAGACTCACCGTGAGGATTGGACTGGAGAGAAGAGTGTCAAAGCGCGGTTTGCGCTGAAGGAAAAGAATGTCAATGCCTTCCTCAAGGGTGAGTATTCGGTTGGACAGGCCTTTGAGAAGATGCGAAAGGAAGGGAAGAAGAACGTCAAGGAGATTGAAGCTCTGGAAGCCTTGGCGAGGGAAGTGCAGTATACCACCCTCGCCAAGGAATTGTCCCCCGCTGTTAGGTCGTTTTATAATCGTACTGCGTTCCAACTGCCGGGTGATGCCCGGGTGCGTATCTCGCTTGATACGGAGCTGTCTTTGATCCGTGAGGATAATTGGGATGGGACTAAGCGCTCTGGCGATAATTGGAGGCGAATGGATATTGGCATTGATTGGCCATTCAACCAACTTCCTGCTAAAGATATTGAGCGTTTCCCGTACGCCGTTCTGGAAGTCAAGCTGCAAACTCAAGCCGGTCAGGAGCCCCCAGAATGGGTTCGAGAGCTCACCTCCTCCCATCTTGTCGAAGCGGTTCCTAAATTCTCCAAATTTATTCACGGAACGGCGACCTTGTACCCGGACCAGATTGACTTGCTTCCTTTCTGGTTACCCCAGATGCATATTGACATCAGGAAGCCTACAACTCACAAGTTCGGAATTGAAAGGCCGAATCAGACTGGTAGCGGTTCTTCGGATGATCCTTTCGACTCTGACGAGGATGCTAGCGACGTTGAAGGATCGCGTCTGTCCCGTGACCCTTCGCGGAGATTGATTGATGCTCGAGAGCCAATGAACGAGACTGACCGTGTCGAGAGGACCAATGGCGGAGGTAGAGGTGTTCAAGATGAAGAAGAGCGTGTGGGAGATGCTCCCAGAGAGGAGTATCCGCTCTACGACAGCGAAGATGATGACTCTGAAGATGAAACCGGGACAAGAAATGGTGCAAGGAAGAGGAGCTTGGGGAAGAGAGTCAAAGGGGCTGCCGGAAAGGTCTGGAGCGGCCTGGGAGCAGCAGCTAGACGAAACACCACTACTACCGTTATAAACCCTCAAGCACCGGTTCAAGGAATGACGTATTCTCGAAAGTTCAAGGCTCCCCCGGGCAAACGTAACCCCCCTTTTCTCCTACAATTACTTTGAGTATCATTGCTAACCGCCTCATCACAGGTATCTTCGTCCCCGTTCGCGTTGAGCCAAAAGTCTACTTTGCGGCAGAGCGTACCTTCCTCTCGTGGTTTGAGTTCTCGGTCTATCTGGGCGCAATTGCAGGCACGCTCCTGAATTTCGGCGACAGACTATCGATGTACTCTGCCTGGGGCTTTACCGTTGTAGCCGTCTTGGCTCTCCTGTACAGTATGGGGCTTTACCTTTGGCGCGTGGATAAAATTAGTAAGAGACGGGCTGTGAGGTATCATGACAAATATGGACCCACGGCGTTGTGTGGGCTTTTGCTGGTGGCGGTGGGGTTGAACTTTTGGTTTAGGTATGGGGAAATGATTTAGGTTGGAGGCCTGTTGAGGCGGGGGGTAATGAGGTTGGTTGATGATTATGGGTAGGGAGAGGGGAGCGATGGGTTTTGTCCATCCGGGATTGACATTTTGTAGTAATCGTAGTGCCTTTTTTGCGGTTTTTCTTTTTTCTTTTCCATCTTTTCCATCTTTTCCATCTTTTCTTTGAGGTAGTGAGTTAGTTGCTTCGTATACCCGTGAATTGATTGATTAATATGAGATGATATTAGATGGGGTGGTGTGTTTCTTAGTATTCCTGAGTGGTGTCACCTGAACTCCCTCCTGTATTCAATTCCCATAGCATTACCACCCCAAGACATGCTACCTGTGCTGTACCCGTCTCAAACTACCCCCACCCCCCACCCCTCTCTTGCTATCCAAGCACTACAAGCCACCTGAGCCACACTTCCATCACCCAGCCCTAATCGTGCATGTGCCGGGGGAGAGGCGATGATGGTGCACTTTTCCGCGCTGCAGCAAACTCACCCGAAGCGTCGCGAGTGATAATGCATGAACCACCAAGAGGATCTATGCCGTCACTGCCTACCAATAGATGGAATGGGTTGAGCGCGTGGATTAGTTTGTGAATAGGAGCGGTATTATGCGGGGGGGGTTGACACTGGGTGAGGAAGTTTGACGGTTTAATGCTGGAAAACTTCTCGCCCCGCCTTGTAATAATACAAGGAATCCCCGGGGGTGGGGAGGGGGCAGGATTGTGTATTGGCGAGTTGGCCTTTTGGCCTTTTGGCCTTTAGAAGGGAGGGGATAAAGTAAGATGTTGTGGGGATTGGTTCGGTAGGAGAAGTTTTGTTCGATGGTGGTGGTTTAAGATTACTTTGTTGTTGTCCGATATCATAGGAGGGTTGGATCTATTCACTTTTTTATAGGGGGGTGGGATATTCTTCACTCCGTTCCTCCGTTCGGTGGGGTGTCTCGCAGGGCAAACTTCTCATTCATTCATTTTGAAAAGTACTCTTGGATACAGCACGGCCCTCACCCGCGGCGGGAAATACATTACTTTGGGCGATTTTTTTTAAAGAAAAAAACGTCTCCGGACGGGGTTTGTGCTGGGGTAGGTTATGATGCTAAGCGTCTGGAGTCTTTTTTGTAAAATGGCCAGGTATGATATTATAATATGAGATTGGGTGGGTCGTGAGTTTTGTATGTATGATGGAGGATTGTGGGGCGTTTTTGTAGTTATTGCCTAAGTAGATTGTGTGTGCGTGAGATGAGTTCTGGTTGAGTGATGGGGATGGGGTGGGGTGGTTACTGGTGTTGGGTTTCTGCGCCGCTTGTCTTGGTGTATGTTGTGTGTGCGGGGGTGTTTTTTTGTCTTTGATGTGGTGGTCGTCAGCGCGGAGGGGGCTGGTGTAGTGGGGACGGGAAGATTATTGGAGGGATATTATGCGCTCTTGAGAATTGTGGTGGAGGGAGGGAGGGCTGGAGGTTGGTGAGAGTAGGTTACAGTCAGTGATGAATTGGAAATTAATTTTGTTATGATATGATATCTTTCAGACTTCTCGGAAATCCAGTATGTGGAAAGTGAGGGAGGTGAACGTAAAGAAGGGTCAATTAAAAGAACGATGTATTTTGTAGAGGAAGGACAAGAATTGACCGATGTCTCTTATGCATTGATGCTTGAGTACCGGCATACAGTATTTATACCCACAAGAGGTTATCTATATACAGAGCCAACTAGTGTCTATGTCCCACTGGCACTATTGCCCGCCACTGGCAGAAATACTTTCGTCACATTGAAGCCATTTTTCCAACAAGACCACCAATAACCCGCCTGAGTGATAGGATATGATTGCATGATACTTAGTAATACAATGATATTGTAGAGAGCGTTCCTAGAAGGACCAATGTAAAATCAAGACTCTAGTTTAGGTATAACAACATGTTTACTAAGAAATAATACAAGTTGATAATCAACACATAAGAATTTGACCGGCCGGAAGTTTTGAAAGGGAGGGGGTCGTTTTGGAGTGATGATGAGTGCTATGTATGTTGCAACATTTTTATGAAAAACTAGAATTTAAGATTGAACCGGGTTGTCTAGAGAGTATATATATAGAGAGAAATGGCAGAATGTGTCAATTAAAAGGGGAAAGAATAATAAGAAAATATCCCTAATTCCCCTCAAGCTGTTTTCGGGATAATAAAAATGGGGGGGGGGGTTTTTCAAAATCCCCATCCACCCAACCTATTGTCCGTTAACAAAATTAACCGTACACAGAGGATCCACGGCAACGCAACTCTCCTCGCTACCTCATTTTCAACACCACCTAAAGATATTCCTCTGGATCAAATATTAATTCTTACTATGTATTCTACTGTGTTTACATTTTATGTCTTTTTTTTATTTTTTTATTTTTTTATTTTTTTATTTTTTTATTTTTTTATTTTTTTATTTTTTTATTTTCATGATGGTGGGGTTGGTGGGGGGGAGTGCTGTTATCATTGCTGGAGTTTTTCCTGTTCGTTGATGTACTGTACGGTTAATTTTGTTAAGGCACCATACCATCAAAACTAAGTGTACTGTACAATATCGTATTAGACAATTGAGGAGGTGGTTAGTCTCGGGTGTTTAATAAATAATATTATGAGTATATTATAGTACGCACTGATATAATTTCTTTTTTCACACACACCCATACCCGTCCCCCGCAGCGCAAGATGGCGGCGGTGTTCGGTCATATTAGTTGTAAGAGGTGTTTGTACAAGTATCGATATTCCCACGTTCCAACAGCACGTCAGCAAGGCCCCCACCTCCATTCCCGGTAGCCAACGGTGGGGGGTGTGCGGCCATATTGGGTTCCAGCAGCATCTTGGCGATTCCTTTATATCCATTCCCGGCGGCCCACGATAGGGGTGTTCGGCCATATTGGTTGTCGGGGGTGTCGGGATCGATATCTCCATGCTCCAACAGCATGTTAACCAGTCCCCCATCTCCATCCCCGGCAGCCCACGATAGTGGCGCACCTCCCATCGTTCTAGCAGAATCCCCGACACCCCCTCACACGCATTCTCCGCAGCCAAAAAGTGTGGCCTCTCGTCATATCCGTCCTCGGCTGTGTTGGATTAAAACGGCCCGGACATAGCAGAATCCTCAACACCCCCTCACACCCATTCTCCGCAGCCAAAAAGTGCGGTGTCTCGGTGTATTCGTCTTCGTCTGTCTTGGGATTGAAGTCGTTCAGCTCTAGCAGAATCCTCAACATCCCCTCGTACCCATTCTCCGCAGCCAAAAAGTGGTGTCCCGTAACCCTCGTCCTCGGCTGTGTTGGGATTGAAGTCGTTCAGTTCAGGCAGAATCCTCAACATCTCCTCATATCTATTCTCCGCAGCCAAATCGTCCTCGGCTGTGTTGAGATTGAGACCGTCCAGAATCACCGACACCCCCTCATACTCATTCTCCGCAGCCAAAAAGTGTGACCTCTCGTCATATTCATTCCCGGTTGTGCTGGGATCGACGTTCCCTTCTAGCAGCATCCCCACCACCCTCTCAAGCTCATTCCCAAGTGGGTCGATCTGCGCACCATGATGCCATTGCTGTGGGTCTAATTGTGATAGCCCCTGAAGGGTTTGATGCCTATCGAAGCCCGTTTGTCTAATGAAATTGAGAATAGTGAAGTTGAGAACATCGTTGTTGACAATATTGTTGCTGTTCGGCGTGTTGAATGAACTGGCGTTACCGCCGGCCTGCCCTTTCTGTGATGACATCTGCTCTATAGGCTACAATATCCAAATCCCTTTCAGAGAGGAATAGAGAGGGATCACGCGCGACCAGAGTTGCTTCTCTCGGAGTTCAAGGGAGGAATGGAGCCAACTTATCCTATACCGTAAAAACCGTAATAAAGGAGGGATGTGCTATGTATCTTAGAATTCCCTACTTTAGAAAAGGGGCAGAAAGCGCCAGAAGGAAGCACAGGAAAAAAAGGAGCTGCTCAGCCCCTCCGAGAGAGGAACGCTAGACCTTACCAGGCGGGTCCAACGGCATACCACATGTTTTTTGTTTATTACAATTTTTACGGCAGTCCGTGGGGTTGCTGAGCGCAAGAAAACTGGTTAAGAAAATAACAAATCTGGCAAAGAAAATGACGGGATCTGGGAAGTATCCTTCCCCAGCTGGAAATAAACTACTTGGGATTTCAAACTGAGACCTGTTCCACTGGTTTTCTTGTGAGCACTGACGGGCCCAGGGGCGGGGGTCTAATCCTGCGCAAGTATGCACTAGTCCAATCATTACCGGCAGTGCTCAGAAAGGTCTCTGCGGGGCCCAGTTCAAGAATGAATTTTGCCCCTATATTAGCATCGTGCCCCGGATCGAAAAAGTGGTAAGATGGCATCCAACATTTGAATGGAAAATGGTGTTTTATCAGCTTTGCATCTGTACTCGCAAATACCGTATCGTGAGACTGGGGAAATTCGCAAAGTCCGGAACTTGGATCTCTTATATCAGAGCTAGTTAGAGAGTAGTTTTGGGCCCCTCTCGGCCGGATGATTTCTGTTGGGGTGGGCTGACTGTGAAGTACCTCACTAAATGAAAACTAGCGGTACGCTTATCTCACATATCCGGGAGCTGAGGTGGGCCGGGAGAGTATGGCGGGGGGTCCATGATATCTAACAGTGATAAGCACAAATGTGCCCGCATCACAGATTATCACCCGCCCCTTGAATTCGCTACTTGTTGGAGCGTCCTTCCATATCCAGCATGTTCGGCTGTGGGGGAGTATGATGCATCATCCGGTAACGTGGCGGGTGAGGCGAGTGAGCCCGCGTGACTCCAGGTAATGGTGGCTAGTGCTTTCCTGTATAGATAGCCGGGGACACCCCCCCTCCCCCCGTTTCTTTCTCAATCAACCTCAGCCATTTCAACATTACTAAGCAGGTCTCATCACTCCCTCCAATAGAGCAACAGGAAAACCAGAGCAATAAAGTCTTGTATATCAAGGCTATGGCGATACCCCGCGATAGCCAGGGGGATGACGTATGGAGGGACATATCACAAAGGAAACTGCATCTCCAACGACCTTTGCCTTCTTCGCCCCCCTAAGAGAATAATTTGTTCCATCCCAGCCACCAATATATCCACTTGCAAAGTAGGCTACATTGTGACTAGTATCTCAGCGACCCAGCTGAACGCTCAATTTTCCAGTCACCAAGTAAATCCCTCCCTCCTTTATTTAAAATCCTTTACGATATATTTTATACTCCCCCTAGGCAAGTGAACCCCCCCTCCTCCATCGACTTTGACGTCGCTCCACTGCCGACAGTCTTTCACTCTCTCGGCAACCTCCCCCTTTACGAACTATCACTTCACTACGGCCCTCAAGAGCTACCTACCCTACAGTATTCTTTGACGGTTTAACTCAGAACCTTTGAGCACCAAGATCCCAATATGTGTCCTAGATTCCCTCCCGATTTGGATACAATCGATATACGAGGCGGTTGAGTATCCCGTCGACGCGCCCAGCCAGCAAACCCCGCAGTAATACAGTCAGCGGGTCCACCTGGAGCTCAGAAGGGAAACAAGAAATGCACAGCCACAAACCTCGTTCAACATCGCAAGTTAACCAGGAAAATAATCTGAAAAACAGAGCATGCGAGGAGCGTAACGCAAGCTTCCCGGTCCTTCCACGGAACACCACGTATATAAAGCGGGCTACCTCCCCAACTTTTTCCTTTCCTTCCTTTCCCCTCTTTTCCCTCCCCCAACTTTTTACGGTACATACTCCTGTCGCAGTGCAATTAGTCATCCATATTTGCCAAGACTAAGGTGTTCCATGGTGGAACACCTTAAGGGCCTGTTTGGCAAAAATGGAAGAAGTGGCGACCGTTCCATTGCGAAACGGTGGAAACGGTTGTCGCCAACGGCCAGCCATTTGTTGCGCCATCAAAAAAAGTTTCCAACGAAAATTCTTCCTGCCCCCGTTGTAGAACGGTATAGTACGGTAGTAGGAATTAATATTTGATCCAGAGGAATATTTTCAGGTGGGCCTGAAATTGCGGGGTCGGGAGGGGAGTCGCGTTGCTATGGATCCTTTGTTTACAAGTACGGTTAATTTTCTTACGCTCGACCACACACGCCACCTACCCTTCGCGACTAATTAACGTTCTTGGCGTGGAAGTGATCGGCTGCCGCCTGTGTCACAACAAGCGAACATAGAAACAATAAAGTGAGCCCCGCTTTTCGTTGTTAAAGTGAATAAACCGCCCATCGTCATCTGCGACAAACTGCCCCACTCCTATACTGTTTTATGATCTATTACCAAATTTATCCGCTATGAATACATCAGCGACGGGAAAGGGAGGAGGATCAAGTCTCGGCCCATGGCAGCATGGGATGTTGAACATCCGTACCGACCATCGCATGACCAACACGATTTATGGTGACTCGAATTCGAACGTTGGGAATGTGTCAAACAGCTATAATAACACAATCAACGTGGGAATAGAGGAAGAGTCTTTGCGGATCCAAGAATGGTTATCTCCACTCGAACCCCGGAAAAGGCATCAGGATGTGAGAAACAGCCGCCTTGGTGGTCTTGGGGAATGGGTTCTCCGGAGGAGTGAGTTCGAGTCATGGTGCAAGAGCCAGGACGGGTCGTCGAATCGTACATTGCTATGTTACGGGGGTCAAGGGGTTGGCAAGACCTACATGAGGTAGAAGAGTACTCTCTAGAAAGAGTAGACGATGCTGACGAGCAATAAAATCAGTTCATTAGTGATAGATACCTTGCGGAAGGAAACTCGGGGCCGGGATATCGCGGTTGTATTTCTCTATTGCGATTACCAGACACAGAGGGACCAATTAGCAGTGAATATGATAGGGGGTCTGATTCGGCAGGCCGCTTTGAGAGCACCGAGGATTCCGAGCGAAATTAAAAGTGCTTTTGACGAGTCGAAGCAGGAAGGTGGCGATGGTCTACAGTTGCCGGATATGGTGAAATTATTCGTTCAGGTGACCGGCTCCATCGAGGTGGTGTACCTTTGTGTCGACGCATTGGACGAGATGCTTCCACAGCATCGATTAGAGTTTCTTCGTGCGTTACGCCAAATTGTTCAAGAGGCACCAAATGTGCGGCTATTTCTTACGGGGAGGCCGTACATTCGCGCGGAACTCGATAAGCATCTCACTAAAGGTGCCTATGCTATACACATTGTGGCCGACCAAGGAGATATCACGCGATACTTAAGCCGGAAGATGGACGATGACGATGATCAAGATCCAGGCCTGATGACAGTGGATCTGAAAAATAATATTATGAAAATAATGTTGGAAAAGACTTCAGAAATGTAAGTAGAAGCACTGCTATTACAAATTTTGAATCCCTCACTGATATTATGCTCAGGTTTCTGCTCGCTGCCTTAAATATTGAAGCAATCTTGGGCGAGACCTCATTAGCGAGGAGAAAGAAAATGTTGCGAAAGGTGGCCACCACGGGAGTGGGCCTCGACAGTGTGTATGGCCAAACACTACAGCAGATAGGGGAGCAGAAAGGGGACCGATCGCGACTTGGGATGGAGGTGCTAATGTGGGTATCCCATGCGAAGCGACCATTACGGATTGACGAACTCTGCCATGCTCTGGCGGTAGACTTGCAGTCGACGGATCTGGATCCTGATAATATCCGGCCGCAAGATACGGTGCTAGGGTCATGCTTGGGGCTTGCCGCGGTTGATGCGGAGACATCCACAGTCCGGCTGGTTCACTACACGCTTCAAGAGTATCTCTGCCAGTCTGGTATCTTTCCTAGTGCCCACAGAACACTTGGCCAAACGTGCTTGACCTATCTAAACTACAAGTTGGTCCGGGATCTCCCAGCAAAAAGTGTTTCTAACCTTAGAGACACGCCATTTCTCGAATATTGTTCCTTGTATTGGGGAAGCCACGCGAAAGCGGAACTCTCAGATCGCTCGAAATCACTTGCACTGGAGCTGTTAAACCGTGGCGGCGACCATATATACGTTAGTCTACTTTTTCAACAAATAAGCGGTCTCCATAATTGTTCCCTTCCCAATCATCTATGGCCCAGTTTGCACTGTGCATCCTACTTCGGAATCGATGATATCGTGACTGCTTTGCTCCAGTGCCAAGACTGCGATATCAATGAAAGTGATTGTAGGGGTTTTACAGCACTAATGTGGGCTGCTCAAGAGGGGAATGAGGGAGCAGTGAGACGACTGCTCACGCACGACGATGTGAATCCCGACAAGCCAAGCAAGGATGGCCGAACACCGCTCTGGAACGCTTCTTACAATGGACATGAAGGGATTGTGAAACTTCTACTCGCACGGAACGATATCAATCCCGACAAGCAAAGCAAGGATGGCCGAACATCGCTCTGGAACGCTTCTTACAATGGACATGAAGGGATTGTGAAACTACTACTCGCACGGAACGATATCAATCCCGACAAGAAAAACAACGAGGGTAAAACCCCGCTGCGGTGCGCTTCTTACTGTGGGCATGAGGGGGTGGTG